>Ga0306901_1000114_pt1 | contig 40990 bp, 36 predicted proteins | sample AntRauMFilla3767_FD_190431 | JGI IMG/M metagenome (GOLD analysis project Ga0306901, IMG submission 190431) | Saline lake microbial communities from Rauer Islands, Antarctica - Metagenome Filla 3 #767 (v2) (version 2) | ecosystem: Environmental > Aquatic > Non-marine Saline and Alkaline > Saline ... | reverse complement strand
TTTTTTCCTTTTTTGGTGCTGTTACGCTTGCGAAACCCATGCTTGTTTTTACGCTTGCGTTTGCTGGGTTGATAAGTGCGTTTCATAATACTTCAGCGATTTTTATAAAAAATTCTGTTTTCAGATAGTCTCCTAAAATAAAAATAATTCGAGACAATAAGAACCGCTTTTTGCAGGTTTGTTTAATGGCATTGTGTTACGTACTAATCTATAACGCGTGTACCGATTATGCCAAAGGCATTCCTTTGGAAAAACCCTAACTATGTCATCCTGAACTTCGCCGAAGGCATCCCTTTGGGAGATTCAGGATCTCGTAAAGCCAAGTAACGTTGATAAAGACTAATAACAGATCAACGCTCACAAACCCTGCGAGATTCCGCATTGGGGTGCGGAATGACAGACTTGGAATAGTTTTTGCCTATAATTGATGCATGCTTAATCGGTCAACGCACCAATAAGTAATAAAGTTGAACAGACAGCCTTTAAACCGTAACTTTAACGATTCCTTTAATTAAGAGTATGTTGTAGGCATTATGTTAGATTCCATCACCGATTTTTTAACGACAATATTTGGTTCTAAGCGCGAACGCGACGTAAAAAAGTTGTGGCCGGTTGTAGAGCAGGTCAAATCATTCGAAGATGAAATTAAAGCCCTCTCTGACGAGGAGCTCAAAGAGCGCACTGAAACCTTCAGGCAGCGCCTGCGCGATGCTACCACTGAAATTGATGAAGACATTAAATCGATCAAATCACGCATCAATGATAATGATGAAGACCTTACGGTTAATGAACACCGGCAGCTGAGCGAGGAGCTGGACCAGCTTGAGGATGAATGGCTGGAGGTTATCGAGGATGAACTGGATGCCATCCTCCCCGAGGCGTTTGCTGTAATTAAAGATACCTGTCGGCGTTTTGTCGGCGAATCATGGAAAGTGGGCGGTAGCGAAACGGAATGGGATATGATTCCCTACGATGTGCAGTTGGTAGGCGCGGTGGCCATGCACAAAGGCAGCATCGCCGAGATGAAAACCGGTGAAGGAAAGACGCTGGCCGCCATTATGCCGGCCTATTTGAATGGCTTGGTTGGCCGCGGCGTGCATATTATTACCGTTAATACCTACCTGGCCAAGCGTGATGCAGAGTGGAATGAGCCGATTTTTAATTTTCACGGCCTGGAAGTGGCCTGCATTGACAATTACAAGCCCAATTCCGAGCAGCGCCGCGAAGCCTACAAAGCGGATATTACCTACGGAACCAACAACGAGTTCGGCTTCGATTATCTGCGCGACAATATGGTCATAAATTCCAACCAGCTGGTGCAGCGCGGCCATCATTTTACTATTGTTGATGAAATTGATTCCATTCTTATTGATGAAGCCCGAACGCCGCTTATCATCTCCGGGCCGGTACCGCAAGATACGCAGTCGCACAAGTATGAAGAACTTAAGCCCCGGATTGAAAAACTGGTGAAGGCCCAGAAAAAGCTGGTAAGCTCGCTGGTTAAAAAAGGCCGCAAATTATTGGATGAAGGCAATGAGGAAGAAGCCGGCTTGGCACTGTTCCGTGCCCAGCGTGGATTTCCTAAAAATAATCAGTTTCGCAAAGTGATGCAGGAACCGGGCAACGAGCGTATTGTGCAGCAAACCGAAGCGTTTTATTTGCAGGATAACGCCAGCCGCCTGCATAAAGCCGATGAGGCGTTGTACTATTCCGTGGATTTGAAAATGAACAGCCTGGAGCTGACCGAAAAGGGGCGCGACTTCATCACGCAGGAAGATGAGGATAAGGAATTCTTCGTGATTCCCGATATCGGTACCGAAACGACCAACATTGATGAAGAAATTGATGAACTGCGGGAGGAGAAGATTGAGGAGGTAAAGAGTGAAGGCGAGTTTAGTGAAGAATATAAGGAAAAGAAAATTGAAGAAACCAAGCAAGAGGTTGACCAAGAACGCGAGCGACGTTTTAGCGATTTGCACCGGCTTTTTGCTGAGCGCAGCGACCGTATTCACACCATTAACCAGCTGCTGAAGGCGTACAGTCTGTTTGAGCGTGAGGAAGAATACATTGTGCAGGATGGCAAGGTTCAAATTGTGGATGAGCACACCGGCCGCGTGCTTTCAGGTCGCCGCTATTCGGACGGCCTCCACCAGGCCATTGAGGCCAAAGAAAGCGTAAAGGTGGAAGCCTCAACGCAGACGTATGCTACCATCACCCTGCAAAATTACTTCCGCATGTACCACAAGCTTTCGGGCATGACGGGTACGGCCGCCACGGAGGAGGGCGAATTTGATGAAATTTATGACCTGGATGTGATGGTTATTCCCACCAATGAGCCGGTGATTCGCGATGATAAAGAAGATCTGGTCTTTCGCACAAGACGGGAAAAATATAATGCCTCTATTGAGACGATTCGGGAATATCACGAAGGCGGCCAGCCGGTGTTGGTGGGCACAACCAGCGTGGATGTGTCGGAAACACTTAGCCGCATGCTCAAGCGGGAAAGCATTCCACATAATGTGTTAAATGCCAAGCAACATGCCCGTGAAAGTGAAATTGTAGAGATGGCCGGGCAGCAGGGTTCGGTAACAGTAGCTACAAACATGGCCGGCCGTGGTACCGATATTAAGCTGGCGCCGGGCGTGATAGAAAAGGGCGGGCTTGCTATTCTGGGCACCGCTCGGCACGAATCGCGCCGTATTGATCTTCAGCTGCGCGGACGTGCGGGTCGGCAGGGTGATCCCGGTGAGTCGCAATTTTATGTTTCCCTTGAGGATGATCTGATGGAAATGTTTGGCTCGGACCGTGTGGCCAAGGTGATGGACAAACTCAATTTTGAGGAGGGGGAAGTGATCACCCATTCTTGGATCACAAAATCACTGGAGCGCGCCCAAAGCAAAGTAGAGCAAAACAACTTCAGCATTCGAAAAAAGCAGCTGGAGTATGATGATGTACTGAGCAACCAGCGTGATGTGGTGTACGAACGCCGCCGCCATGCGCTCTCGGGCGATCAGCTGCGGGGTGATATTTATGACATGCTGGAAGACCTGGTGGAACGGCTGGTGGATGAGCATTACGGGAATGGTGAATTCCAGGAACTGCGCGATATTATCTTGCGATTCCTGGCCGTAGATATTGGCTTGGAACCGGATGAAATGAAAAGCATGACGGACGATCAGCTTATAGATCACACCATAGAAAAAGCCTTTGAAGGCTATCGCAAAAAAGAAGAAATGATTGCCCAGCCGCTGTATGAGGTGATCAAAAATATTGATGCTTCGGATGCCGAAGACAAGCCGGACCGCGTGCAGGTAATATTTACCGATGGCATGCGCCGCATTCGGGTGGTGGTTGATGTGGAGAAAGCGCTCGAAAATGAAGGCCATGAAGTGGCGCGGGCGTTGGAACGTACTGCCGTGCTTTCAACCATTGATGATAAATGGATGGAGCATTTGCGGGAGCTCGATTCGGTGAAAGAAGGGATTGGCCTGCGGGCATTCGGCCAAAAAGACCCGCTGTTGGAATACAAAAAAGAGGCCTTTGGAATGTTTAAGCAGCTGGTGGAACAGATCAACCAGGAAACGATTTCAATGATCTGGAAAGCCATTCCCGAAATGCAGGCCAACCAGGAAGGGCAGCAGCTGCAGCAGGCGCAACAGCAAAAAGCCAAGGTGGATATGAACCGTGCTAAAACCGAGCAAGCCGATTCTACAAACATGGGTTATAAATCTATGGGCGGACAAACCAATGGGTCAAATGGCCAAAACGGGCAGCAACGTAGTGACAAAAAACCAGAGCCCGTTACGGTTGATGAAGAGCCGGGCCGCAATGATTATGTAAAAATACAGAAACCGGGCTCGGGTGAAGTGATTGACCTTAAGTGGAAAAAAGCCAAGCGAAAAGTGGAAAACGAGGGTTGGATTGTGATTGAGAATTAGGGATCTGATTATTGTTAAAAAATCTTTTCAAAGCTGATATCCGTGTTTTTGACTATGTTCGACCGATAAAAAATCGGTGCAAAGCCCTCCTATAATAAATAACTAAAAAATGGAAGTATTAGGTATCGACATAGGCAGTTACGGCATTAAAGGATGTATTGTCGATACCGAAAAGGGTGAAATTTTATCAGACCGTTACAGCACCCCACCCCTGGAGAGTGATTCACCGGCTAAAGTTTTATCCAAACTGCATGAAGTAGTTAACAAACATTTCGGATGGGAAGGTCTGGTGGGATGCGCCTTTCCCGCCCCGGTCCGCAATGGTATTGTGCTTTCCGCCAACCGTATTGATGTAGACTGGGTTGATGCCGATGTAAAACAGCTTTTTGCAGAAATTACCGATAACACCGTTTCGGTGATTAACGACACCGATGCCACCGGCATAGCAGAAATGCGGTTTGGGTCCGGGGCCCGCCAACAAGGGTTGGTAATTGTGTTAACGGTGGGAACCGGGATCGGTTCTTCTATATTTATCAACCAAACACTGGTGCCCAATACCGAATTGGGCCGCCTTAAAATTGAGGGGCACACGGTAGAAGAACATGCATCCAATAAATCGCGCAAAGATCAGGAGATTTCCAAAAAAGCCTGGGCGCAACGCTTGCAGGGCATGCTGGAAACCTACGAGGGTATTTTCCATCCGGAGTTGTTTATTTTAGGCGGACAGCTGAGCAGAAAGACCGAGAAAACATTTCCGTATATTAAAATTAATACCGCATTTAAAGCCGCTGAATTTTTAAATGATGCCAGCATTGTGGGCGCCGCCATGGTTGCAGCCAGCCGCGAAAAAGAGGACAAAATGTTCTATCGATGAGAATATTAGATTGAAACGTTGATCTCGTTCCGTACCTCCCAACTACACCAAGGTGTTAATCTGCCGAAGCTTTTAAGCGCAGGCATGGTTTCGTAGGACAGGCCGGTGCGAAACGAGATGCTGGATATTAATAACGTGGCTAACCAGAGGTCAGTCACGAGATAAAATTACCCTCTATCCACATTGTGAGGAGGTTGTACCTCCGAACAGTATTGTTGCTAATAATGCATTTGAGATCCCTCACTGCGTTCGGGACGAACGTGAGTCTTTACCGCAGTCCTTAGACTTTTTGACCTCTGACATTAGACCTTCCTTCACTCATCAAACGAATCAGGCAGGTCGTTTTCATACAGCACCACATCGCCGGGCTGCACATAATCGCGCATTAACTCGTTGGCTTCGTAAAGGCTGTTCACCACCTTCACTCTATTGGGCGGCAAGTCAGTTTTCCCAATTCCTTTTTTAATGGACGATGTACGTTCTTTGCCCACTAATACAGCAAGATCCAGATCAGCAGAACCTATTTGGCGACCAAATACATAATTTTTTTCGTCTTCCAGATCACCCAGTTCAATCATGCCCGGGGTGATAATGATCCGCCGACCACTTTCAAACTGTGACAGTATTTCTACCGCGTTTTTGGCTCCGGTAGGGTTGGAATTAAACGCATCATTGATGATAAATATGTCCCCCTCTTTTTTCAATTCCAGCCGGTGTTCCACCGGTTTGATACGGCGCGCGGCCAAAGCCATGGTTTTCAGGCGTATATCAAACCGGGCCGCAACGCCTACGGCCAGCAGCATATTTTGTACATTATGGGCACCCAGCAGCTGCGTCTGGAAGGATTCTGTTTTATCACCGCGGCTGACAGTAAACTCGGTACCCTGATGATTGTAGCTGATTTCGCTTCCCCGAATCGAACCATTTTGCAAGCCCGTCTTTACAATTTCAATATCATCGCGCAGGTCGGCCATCGCAGCCACGCGTTTATCATCGGCATTGAGTACAGCCGTGCCGCCCGATTTTAAACGCCGCACCAGCGTTGATTTAGTTTGAGCAATAGCATCTTGAGAGCCAAAGGTCTCTAAATGTGCTACGCCCACATTGGTTACTACCGCAATATCGGGTTTGGCAATATCGCACAGTTCGTTGATGTTGCCTTCGTAGCGGGCTCCCATCTCCAGAATAAGTACGTGATGATGGGCTTCAAGATCATTATTAATAACTTTGCAGATGCCCATGGGCGTATTGTAGCTATCCGGTGTGGAGCACACGCTTATGCGTTCGTTCAACAGATCACGGATCATAAATTTGGTGCTCGTTTTTCCGTAACTGCCGGTAATGGCTATCACGGTTAAATCGGACAGGCGGGCAAGCTTTTTTTGGGCTTGGGTGATGTAATATTGATGTACGCGTCGCTCGATAGGCTGGGTTATTTTTGCAGCAATAAATATATAAAAAGGTACTATGGCGTTGCCGAAAACCCAGGCAAATGATAACAGGTAGATATCAACCGGTAAAACCAATCCTAATTCGGTGAGCCCGGTGCGAGGTGCATTGGCCGCCCACCACGTGCCCAGAACGGGAATAAGCAGAAAAAGCAGCGCGTAAGGCACACACAGGCGCTTCATCCGAGCGGTGTAAACCAGCGGCTTTTTTTGTTGATCACCGGCATAGAAATCAGCAGAGCTGAACCAGAAAAACCCAAAGAAGGTAAGAATAATAATGGCCGCCGAACCGGTGACGGCATCCGACATCAGCCAGAGCATGCCCACGATAATCACCAGATACAAAATATGCTTAACGGTGATGACGCGGTGGTTCCAGTGATCAAGCAGCCAGCTTCCATATTCATTTAATTTGTAGCCTTTAAGCTGGAAAATGTGCAGAAAGAAACGGCTGCGCATCAACGTGTGGCGCGCCATGACGAAAATAAAACCCGCCAGCAGCAGATTCAAAAAATAGAAGTACCAGTTCAAATCGTATAATTATTTTGGAGTTGAAATCCTTGTTTTAAGTAAGTTTGCCATCCCGAATCCCGGTTTTGGGGTGAGGGATCTCAAATGTATCAAAGGTAATACATATTAAACAATACACTAATTAAGTCAACGCTTGAGATCCCTCGTCATTCAGGGAAACAACTGAATTTCTCGGGATGACATCTTTATTTTAATTGTCAACAGGTCGCTAATGGGTGAAACATCTGTTATATTTGAACGCTAAAATTCGCTTCGTATTCATCACAAAATCGTACCAAATATATGAAATTAATTATCCCAATGGCAGGCCGGGGCACGCGCGTTCGGCCGCACTCGCATACCACACCAAAGCCGCTGTTGCCCGTTGCCGGCAAAATGATTGTAGAACGCATCGTAGAAACATTCGGGCGTACGCTCGATCGCAGTATTGACGAGATTGTATTTATTCTGGGCCCCGACTTCAGTCAGGATATCAAAGACCAGCTTTCGGCTATGTGCGACCGCCAAAACGCCCAAGCCACATTTCGGGTGCAGCATACCGCCGAGGGAACCGCCCATGCCGTGTATTGTGCGGAAGAAGATTTGTCCGGTGAATGTATTATTGTATTCGCCGATACCATTTTTGATATGGAAGGCTCGGTTTCCATCGAAGATTCGGATGCTATTATTTGGCTCAAAGAAGTGGATGATCCCTCGCGCTTTGGCGTTGCCGTAGAAAAGGACGGGCAGATCACCGATTTTGTAGAAAAACCGGATGAGCCGATTTCAAATCTGGCTATTATTGGCGTGTACTATTTTAAAGAAGCGGGCGACCTGAAAACAGAAATCGAATATCTGCTTGAACATGATGTGCGCGGTCACGGCGGGGAATTTCAGCTCACTGATGCGCTCGATCGTCTCCTCAAAAACGGTAATGTATTTCGTAAGGCCACGGTTGATGAATGGCTGGACTGCGGTACGCTGCCGGCCTGGCGCGAAACATCCGGGGTGATTGTAGAAAAAGAAGCCTCTGAAATTGAGGACCATCAATTTAATAATACGACTATCCATCACCCTGTGTATATCGGGGATGATGTGGAGCTGGATAATTGTGAGGTAGGTCCCCATGCCAGCATCGGCGAAGGCAGCAGGCTTAAAAATACGACGATAAAGAATAGCCTCATTCAGGGGACATCAACCCTGGAAAATTGCCACATTGAGGACTCAACCATTGGTAGGCATGTAGAGCTGAAAAACGTAGATCATCAGGTACATCTGGGCGACCATACGAAGATTGGGGTGGAGGTGTGATAGTTTATAGTAAAGAGTAGTAAGTAGAGAGTAGTGAGTGAAAAGCGAGAAGCAAGAAGACATAAACTATGACAGGGTGTACGTCTCACTTTTTATTTTTTGTTCTCGCTTATTTTAAACTTTCTACTATTTACCTTCTACTAAATACTGCCTTATATGAAATCATCAAGGGGGCGTTGTTGGTCGGCTTCTTCCAGCTGTTCGTGGGCTTTGCGGTGGCTGCCATCCGGCTCTAAGTGAATAGTTACGATAACATCACCCTCGATGGCATCAATGAGTTTGCGCTCTAAAATAGTAGCATCATCATGCGCTTTTTTCAGATCAATGCCTTTTTCAAAAATGGAATGGAGTTCAATCCATGTAGTGTGGCCCGCCGAGCGGTGACGAAGGTTATGGATGTTAGTCATGGCGCCGGGCAGGCTTTCACTCAATGTGCTGCGGATTTGTGCATCCGTTTCAGGATTTTTGGAATCCATCAGCCCATCCACCGAATACCTGATGAGCTTGAACCCTTCGTACATAATATAAAATGCCAAAGCACCGGCTACCAGCGAATCGAGGATCCTGAAGTCAGTAAATTTAATGATAATCAGCGTTGCAACAGCACCCGCACTGGTCCACACATCGGTAAGCGTATGTTTACCGTTGCTGATAACCATCATATTATTTTCGCGCCGGCCCACGCGCATTAGGTACGTTCCCAGGATGAGATTCACCACACCCGCGCCGCCAATAAGATAAATGCCGCTAACAAGGTTGGCTAAATTGTATCCGTTGATATAGTTTTCAATGGATTGATAAATGATGGTTATCCCGGCCAGAATAATGACGGTTCCCTCAATACCCACCGATATAAACTCCACGCGCTCATGTCCGTAGAGGTGTTTTTCATCAGCCGGCTTGGTACTTAGAATGAGCCCGTAGTACACAAAGCCCACCGCTAAAATGTGGATGATTGATTCAGCGGCATCGGAGAGCGCCGTATTGGAACCGGTAATCCAGAATCCGCTAACTTTTAGCCCAAGGGAAAGCAGCGAAACTGCCAGGCTGATGCGAAGAGCAGTTTTAGCTGGGGAATTATCCATGAATCGATTACCGGTTTGTTGGTGGACTTAAATATTACGCAAAGAATACCTGAAAGCAAGTGGATTAGTTCTTATTTTAACACTCTTTTTATTGAAGCTACAAAAGCACTAAAACACAAAAATTGATTCAAAATTATACAATAAAGCACGCATAATTCTTTAGTGCCTTCGTGTTTTAGTGGTAAAACATTATGCAAGACATTCATCCCAAACATAAAGAAGTTTTTGATACCATATCTGAGGCTGGCCGCGCCGTGGATCAGCAGGCCTACGTGGTGGGCGGATATGTGCGCGATTATTATCTGGGGCGGTTGCGTGATGACGGTATGGATATCGATTTTGTAACGGTGGGCTCGGGCATCAAATTGGCCGAAAAAGTGGCAGATTTGCTGCAGGCGGAAAACCTTTCCGTCTTTAAAAAATTCGGGACCGCGCAGGTTAAATATCAGGGACTGGAGCTGGAATTTGTAGGCGCACGTAAAGAAAGTTATCGGCGTAATTCACGAAAGCCGATCGTGGAAGAAGGCTCGTTGAAAGATGACCAACTTCGGCGCGATTTTACCATCAACGCGCTTTCGTGGTCGCTTAATGAGGAAAACTTCGGTGAATTGATTGACCCGTTCGGCGGGGTGCAGGATCTTAAAAATGAATTGATTCGCACGCCGGTAGATCCGAAGGAAACCTTCGACGATGACCCGCTGCGGATGATGCGGGCGGTACGGTTTGCAACTCAACTGAACTTCAAAATTGAGGAAAAAACCTACCGGGCCATCGAACAAATGGCACCACGCCTGGAAATTATTTCTAAAGAACGTTTACTGGACGAGCTCAACAAAATAGTGATGTCACCCAAGCCCTCCATCGGTTTTGCCCTGCTGTTTAAGACGGGCTTGCTGGAGCAATTTTTCCCCGAAATGTGCACCCTCCACGGGGTGAAGCAGGTGCAGGGCGTTAGCCACAAAGACAATTTTTGGCATACTCTGGAAGTGCTGGATAACACGGCCGAACTGAGTGATGATCTTTGGCTGCGCTGGGCGGCCATTATGCACGATATTGCCAAGCCGGTCACCCAACGCTTTGAGCCCGGAACCGGCTGGACATTCCACGGGCATGATGCCATTGGAGCGAAGTGGGTTAAATCTATTTTTCGGCGGCTAACTCTTCCGCTGGACGAACGCATGCGATACGTAAAAAAACTGGTTCGGCTGCACTTGCGTCCCATTGCGCTGGTTTCGGAAGAAGTGACCGACAGCGCGGTGCGCCGACTTCTTTACGAAGCCGGAGATGATATCGACGATTTAATGACCCTTTGCCGGGCGGACATCACCAGTAAAAATGACCGCCGCGTAAAACAGTACAACAAAAACTTTGACCGGGTGCAAAAGAAAATTATAGAGGTGGAAGAAAAGGACCGCCTGCGCAAGTGGACCAACCCGCTGGACGGCAATGAAATTATGGAAACGCTGGGTATTGAGCCGGGTCCGGCGATCGGAAAAATTAAGGATGAAGTACGCGAAGCAATATTAGATGGCAAAATTCCCAACGAACACGATGCCGCCTTCAATTATATGATAAAAATTAAAGATACATATATTAAAAATAATTAACCGCAGAGTTTATAGAGGTTCGCAGAGGATTATTCTTTTTTCTCTGCGTATCCTCAGCGTTCTCTGTGGTTTAAAAAAAGAATATGAGTAACGAAACTTGGATTGCCGATTCATACGCAAAAATAAACCTTGGGCTGAACGTGCTGGAGCGTTTGCCTACCGGGTATCACCGCATTGAAACGGGTTTTTGTTTCGTGGATTGGCGCGATCGTTTTGAAATTCAGCCGGCCGATTCTATGAAGCTGGAATTAACAGATGATGAGATCCCCACTGACCAGCGTAACCTCATTACGCAGGCTGTTCGAGTTTTAGAGCAATATGTAGGGTTGAATGATGCGTATCATATAAAAGTTGAAAAGCGTATCCCTGCCGGGGCCGGACTGGGCGGCGGCAGCAGCAACGCGGCGCTCACCCTGCGGATGATCAATAAAATAGAAGACCTGGGACTCAGTGATGATGAGCTCATTGATTTAAGTCGCGACATAGGCGCCGATGTGCCCTTTTTCATCAAAGGCAAAACCGGCATCGGTCGTGGCGTGGGGCATGAAATCGAGCAGGTTGATATTCAACCCGATGGCTGGATCGTCTGTTGTTTTCCCAATGTGCCAAGCAGTACATCCGAAGCTTACCAATATTGCGAACCCAATCCGCAACCGGATTTTCCTATCAAGCGTGTAGTGAACGAAGAACCGATTGACGAATGGCGCTATACGTTGTTTAATGATTTGGAGCAGTCGGTCTTTCAGCGCATTCATGTATCGGGCAATTTGAAAGATCAGTTTTACGAATTTGGAGCCACTTATGCGTCCATGACCGGCAGCGGCTCGGCGGTATATGGTATTTTTGAGCAGGAATTTCTGGCACTTGACGCCTACCGAACGTTGCTGGATCTGGAGCTCCCGGCAAAAATCACCCCACCCGGTTTTTCTCCCAATTACGGGATTTATAGAAAAGACTGAAAATGTAGATCGAGATTCATCTCGATCACTCGGCATGAATGCCGAGCTACAGAAAGTTCCCTCTCAGTTACTCCTCTTATCTCGTTCTAATGCTTGCTCATCGAAGCTTTAGCGTAGTTGAGCTCTGCGTTAGATACGGAAAAGCCCCCTCTCGGGAGGGGAAAGCGATGGCTGGTTTTGGCCATCGCAGGGGTGGGTTTATCTATAGCGAGGGAATTCACCGAAGGTATGCCTGTGGCAAATTCCCTCGCTATCTGATGATCAATACAAAAGGTACTTCTTTTGCTCATTTTTCCAGCCGGCCTGACTTTTGTACTCAACAAAGAAAATCTTTAGATCGGCATTGCTTTTGTAATCGGCAAACCAGATGGTTTTATCTGCGCTGCTTTCGTGTTCTGCAAAAAACCACTTGCCGGCGTTGCCTTTGGCTTGATGATCATACTTCACTTTATACACCAAAAGATCAGCCTGGCTTTTATAATCCACCACGAATACGCTTAAATCGGCTTGGTTTTCGTATTCTGGAATGTGGATTTGCTGGGCTTGGGAATTTGAGTATAAAAATCCATATAGTAGAATAAATACAAAAAAACATTTTTTACTCATATTCACAGCCAATTATGTACAAGGGAACGGTTAATGGAAAATATTTCGTAAAAATATCATATTCAGTCAATTCATTAAAAGTTCTTTTAAAATTAGCCTTACTATTGCTTATGGAAAGAATGTAGACACCAATTTCTATCATACCTAATTGATGTCCGATCTCCGTAAAAAGTAGGTGTGACCGAACATTCATTTGTTCTTGGAACTCTCGCTCAACACCTACTTTCCATTTACTACTATATGCGTCCAGCTTAGGGCGATTATCACCAATTGGTATTGTAGTTTTTCCGCTAAATCCAAGACGATGAACTAAATCTTTGTTTTTTGAAGGATCGCCTTCGCATTCTATTGCAAGTTGCCTACAAGCTACCAAAGCACCACGCTCTTCTAATAAATTTTTAGCATTACGAATAGAACAATCTTCAACAATAATCATATTTTGTGAGCTTTTAATAAGCCTATTGTATTTACCAGTACATTATTAATGATATATAAAGAAGGCGCCAATCCTAAAATGGAAAATAAAGAAAGCCAGACAGCTTTGTTTCGTACTGCTTACAACGTTCATATAGCAGTAATTAAAATTTTATTGGAGAAAATTTAAACCCGGATTCTGCTGATGAAAAAGGAAATACAACATTAATGGCAACAGCGCAGGAAGGGTATATTAAAATAGTTAAAGTATTACTGAATGCTGGGGCAGATCCTAATATAGAAAATTCATTAGGCTTCAATGCATTAGTATTTTGTTTAAGTCCTTCACTTTCCCCTCGAATTTGTCCATCTTATCATCACTTCAAAACAAATTGAGTAAGAAAGCCCAAGATGAAAATCGATCAAAAGACCAATACCCGTACCGGCATGGATGCGGATTCCTTTCGGGAGGATATTCAGCAGCACCTTAACTTTACGCTGGCCAAAGATCGCGATGTAGCCACCAAGTGGGATTTGCACCAATGCGTGGCCCTTAGCGTTATGGACCGCCTGCACCAGCGATGGATTAAAACGCAACAGGGCTATTACAACCGCCGCGTAAAGCGCGTGTACTACCTTTCGATGGAGTATCTCATTGGGCGACTGATGGACAATATGCTCATCAATTTGGGTCTGCAGGAAACCGCCGTCGAAGCATTTGAGAAGCTGGGGCTGGATTATGAAACCATTCGCGAAACGGAGGTGGATGCGGGGCTGGGCAACGGCGGGCTGGGCCGGCTGGCAGCTTGTTACCTTGATTCCATGGCCACGCTGGGCATTCCGGCTATTGGATATGGCATCCGGTATGATTACGGCATTTTTGATCAGGATATTGAAAACGGCTACCAAGTGGAGCGGCCCGATATGTGGCTGCGGCAGGGGTGGCCGTGGGGCATTATGCGCCCGGAAATACAGTATCCCATTAAATTTTACGGGGAAACCGCGGCGCGGGAAGACGGCAACGGGCACACGCGATTTGACTGGGTAAACACCGAAAATGCCCTTGCTCAAGCCTATGATACACCCATCCCGGGCTACCGTAATGATGTAGTGAACCACTTGCGGCTGTGGAGCACGGCCACCGCCCAAAATTTTGATTTCGAGCGGTTCAACGAAGGGCAATATATGGATGCAATGCGCCGCAACATTGAGGATGAAAATATTTCGCGGGTACTTTACCCCAATGACAAAGTGGTGATGGGCCAAGAGTTGCGGCTCAAGCAGGAATATTTCTTGGTATCGGCGACCTTGCAGGATGCCTTTCGGCGCTTTAAAAAGCAGTTTGACGACTTCCGCAAAATTCCGCAGCAGATGGCCATTCACTGTAACGATACGCATCCGCACCTGGCCATCCCCGAACTTATGCGTCTGCTGATGGACCGCGAAGGACTCGGCTGGGAACCAAGCTGGAACATCGTCACCCAAACGGTGAATTACACCAATCACACCCTTATGCCGGAGGCACTTGAAGAATGGCCGCTCAAATTGATGGGCAATCTGCTGCCGCGGCATGTGCAGATTATCCGCGAAATTGACCGCCGGTTTTTGAATACGATTGAAGTCCACTCGGATGAAGACCGGAAGCGCAAAGCTCGCATGCGCATCATTCCTGAAGAGATGCATCCTTCGGTACGCATGGGCAACCTTGGAGTGATTGGATCACACAACGTAAACGGCGTTTCCAAAATGCACAGCAACTTGATGAAAGAGACGATTTTTGGCGATTTTCACCAAGAGTTCCCGGAAAAATTCACCAATGTGACGAATGGCATCACCCCGCGACGTTGGCTGCGGCAGTGCAATAACCCACTGGCCAATTTGATTAGTTCAAAAATTGGGGATGAATGGATCCAGGATTTAGATCAGCTACAAAAGATCGAGCAATTTGCCGATGATACCCCTTTTCAGGAGCAATTTGGAGAAATCAAGCGACAGAAAAAACGTGAGTTGGTGGACTACATCAAGAATGAAGTTAAGATTGAGGTTAACCCTGATTCTATTTTTGATATTCAGGTGAAGCGCATGCACGAATATAAGCGTCAGCTGTTGGCGGCCTTTCATGCCATCACGCTGTACAATAAGGTAAAAGAAAACCCAGATGAGGATTTTGTGCCCCGTACGATCATGTTTGCCGGCAAGGCGGCGCCCGGCTACACCATGGCCAAGCTGTATATAAAATTGATTAATGCCGTGGGGGAAAAGATTAATAACGATCCGGAGGTGAATGATACCCTAAAGTGCATTTTTCTGCCTGATTACAGCGTGTCGCTGGCCGAGAAAATGATTCCCGCGGCCAATCTTTCCGAGCAAATATCCACGGCGGGGATGGAAGCCTCGGGCACCGGCAACATGAAGTTTGCGCTCAACGGTGCGCTGACCATCGGTACGCTGGATGGCGCCAATATTGAAATTCGTGAGCGCGTGGGCGATGAAAACATATTCATTTTTGGGCTGACGGCCGATGAGATTGAACAGAAACGCACCGCCGGCTACAATCCGCACGATTATCTGGATTGCAACGAGGGGCTGCAGAAAATAATAGCGCAGCTCAGCCAGGGATTTTTTACGCCTGATGAGCCGGATGTTTTTCAGCCGATCATCAACGCATTGCTTAACCAAGGTGATTACTATATGGTGATGGCGGATTATCAATCATACATCGACGCCCAGCAGCAGGTTGAAAAGGTTTACCGGAACCGTAACGAGTGGAACCGCCGGGCCATTATCAATATTGCGAATATGGGGCACTTCTCATCTGACCGAGCCGTGCGCCAGTATGCCAATAAGATTTGGGATATGTGATAATTATTCCACAGAGTTGCACAAAGTAGACACAAAGCTACACAGAGGTTTACTTTGTGGTGCTCTGTGACTTCTTCGTGGTTCTTTGTGTAACGCTTTTTAACCCTTTGGTTTGGCAATTTCTACATCAACGCTGCGGCCGTGAAACCGGGCATTGTCCCGGAAGCCATCCACAATAGTATCTGTTCGTTTTTGGTCGGCTTCAAAGAAGGAGAACGATCCCAGGATATCAATCTTACCAATGTTGATATCGCCGGTTTGGCATGATTCATTAATTAAAGCAATTAAGTTACCGGGATTAAGATCATCCTTCTTGCCCAGATTGATGAAAAAGCGTTCAAAGCCTGGCTCAGAACCATTCTTCACATTTTTCGTCTGACCGTTTGATTTTGCTTTAGGTTGCGCTTTTGGGATGCTGGATGTTTTACCCCACGCAAAGGCCGTCAGCTTTTTCATCAGCTCATCCTGACTCATATCATCAAATGAATCCATAATAGAAGGAAACAGTCCATCAATTTCTGAAGTGTCAACTTTTTTTACGCGATCGGCCCACGCATCAACCTTGGTGATTTTTACATCTTTAGCAGTAGGCACATCAATTTTTTCAAACTTCTTTTTAACCGTTTTTTCAATTTTGCGAATCTTTTTCTTCTCGTTATGTCCTGCAATGGCAATGGAGATACCACTTTTGCCGGCACGGCCTGTGCGTCCGCTGCGGTGGGTGTACCTCTCCAGATCATCGGGCAGTTTGTAATTGATGATGTGGGTGATATCGTTCACATCAATGCCGCGGGAAGCCACGTCGGTAGCTACCATCAGGCGAATAGACTTATTTCTGAATTTTCCCATCACGCGATCGCGCTGGTTCTGGGATAGGTCGCCATGAATGGCATCGGCAGAATAGCCGTCTCTGTTAAGTCTTTTGGCGGTTTTTCGGGTATTGCGGCGCGTGCGGCAAAAAATGATGGCGTACATGTCGGGGTAAACATCAATCAGCCGTTTTAGGGCGTCGTAGCGGTCGTGCGGGCTTACCGTTACGTATTGATGGGTAACATTTTCGGCTCCGGCGTTCTTAGTGCCAACAGTAATCTTCTTGGGATTATTCATGTACCGTTTAGCGATATTTGCAACAGAGTTGGGCATCGTGGCCGAAAACAACCATGTGTTATAGTGTTTGGGCAGCGTATCAAAAATAGAATTGAGGTCTTTTTGAAAGCCCATGTTGAGAAGTTCGTCGGCTTCATCAAGCACCACGGTTGAAATTGCTGAGGTGTCAATTTTGCCACGGTTTAGGAGATCGAGCAGGCGTCCGGGTGTGGCGGCAATAATCTGTACGCCTCTATTCAGCGCTTTAATTTGCTTGTTGATGCTGCTTCCGCCATAAATGGCCAGCGTGTTTATTTGCTGCTGGTTGCGGCTGTAGTCCTTAATGTCTTTGGTTATTTGAATGCAGAGCTCACGCGTGGGTGCAAGTACCAGTGCTTGTGGCAGGTTGACGGAATGCTCAATGCGTTCAATTAGCGGCAGCCCAAAAGCGGCCGTTTTGCCGGTACCGGTTTGAGCCAGGGCTACAATATCGGTATTATTCTCGATAAGCAGCGGAATGGCTTGCTGTTGAATAGGCATGGGTTTTTCAAAGCCGAGTTGTTGTACAGCTTCGGTAGTGGACGTAGAAAGTCCAAGATCACTAAAAGTAGTCATATAAGTAAAAATATAAATTGTTGATATGCGCTCTTTGAATAGACCTTGGAGGGCAGGGGTGCGGCGGACATATCAACGACATCCCGCTTTATTGGGACAGATATGGATAGTGGAAAGCTTGGCACAACGGCAGCTCGGGGCAGCCAAAAAACACGGAAGCAGCGATTGCTTCGGCTGCAAAGATACGACGATTTAATGACAAAGAAGAATTTATTATTTGAGCATCTAACCCATGGATATTCACTCCACTTCGCCTTCCATTCCCTCTTTCGTTTCAATCTCGTTCCATGCCTCTGGTGTGGAACGAGATGTTAGCTGCTGGGTGTCTATAAACTAAGTGCTAAATCTCGCCTCAATGCTCCGCGGAACGAAAGATTGATGCTCTGGGTCGTTTTTTTAAACACAGCTCATTTTTATCTGGTTCCGTGCCGGAGGTACGGAACGGGATAAAAGCATTACAGAGGATTTCTTGGAGGTTTTCCATGCACGTTATGTGAAAATTCGTGCAGCAGCTTTGTTTAAATAATAAAAACGCTTATATTTAATTGCACATACAAATAAATATTTTTCCTATGGACTTCTCTCAATCACTCTATTATTCATCGAATGCGCTTAACCGACAGCTCAGGCAGATGGCGGATGAGGCCTTTCGAGAATTAGGACTGACATCTTCGTATGCATTATTACTGATGCTTGTGGATGATCAACCGGGCATCCAGCCCACACAGCTTAGCAAAGAATTACAGCTGACGCCTTCCACCATCACTCGGCTGGTTGAAAAGATGGAATATCGCGGGTTCTTGGAACGCCGGTCCGAGGGGCGCTCAACACATATCCAGCTCACTGAAAAGGGTGAAGATTTGCAGCCGAAACTACGGCGGGCATGGGATCAATTATCAGATAAATATACCGGTATTTTAGGTGATCGTTATACCGAGGTACTCACCGAAATGACGTATAAAGCTTCGGATCAGATTAAGGATGTAAGTGAATGAGAACATTCTTTTGTTCATTTTTTCAATGAGGAAAAAACGAACCAAAAAACTCACCGGCTGAGAGAATTTTGCTGCGTTCTTTGTACAGAAACTAAAATCATTTAACTCGTTCCAAAACCATGGAACTCAGACAGAAATGATTTCTTAACGTCTCTGCTGCACTCACTCGTTTCAGCAAAATTCTCTGAGGCCGGGATTTTAAAGCCCAAGAAACAGCGCGATTATTCTTACATACCAATTCTATTGAATCGAATAATCAGAATCTATCGCTTCATTTTATTTGCCCCTTCTGCAGCTTCAAACAGCGTACCGGCTTCAAGAAATTCGATATTGCTTAGGGTAGCTTCCCCTATCGGTTCTTCCGAAAAGCCTTTTTCTTCACTCCAGCCCCAGAACTTCCAGGTAGTAGCTACAGGTACGCCCTCAATCGATTGAAAACTTTCATAGGAGATAGCATGCGGATTCTTGTTCGCTTCCTCCACCGATCTTCCGGCCGTTACAATGTACGACATGGCTTTAAGTTGATTGCTGTCTTGGTCGCGGTATAATACGTACCAATCATCCGGAGTGTCGCCGGTGCCGGATTGAAACGTTAGTTTGGCCCGATCATAGGTTTTGCCTTTCATTTGGGCTGTATCATGTTTCTTCATCATCGTACCGGGATCATTGAGCTTGTACGGGGCTTCCAGAAAATAGGCCCATGTTTTAAGGGTGAAAGGGCTCACCGCCGAATCGCTGGGCATGGCGTACATTTCATCACCGGTAAAAATGGCTACGGTATCCTCACTAAGTTCAAGCAGAATGCCAGGTCCGTCGGTTTCTACAAACAGTTCGGCATCGAGGCTGGTGCCGCCGAGTTTCAGATCGATGTTCGTCTTCATCACCCCTTTCTTGTTCCATTTACTCATCTTGTGTGCTTTTTCGATAGGGTTGACAAAATCATGGGTTTGTCTGTCGGGGGCCCTTTGGGCGGTCTCATTATTGGTTTCGCTGCAAGATGCGATTAATAAAATGGTACCAAGCAAAAAAGTGACTGATAGTGAATTCATTTTCATAGTGAAGGTTTTAAGATTTAAATTTTGTTCGCCCTAAGTTTACATTTTTGTTAGATTGATTAAAAGTGAGTTAGGCTTAATTCGTTTCACTATGTTATCAGCATTGCGATATTTTATTGTTTCGTGATAAATTTCTACAATCCTACAACTATGTTATTGAATGCACTTAACCATGACGTCTATTTAAATATTGCGAAAAAAGTAATATTCTCTTGTTTTGATCCATCTACCCAAAAACAACTAACCATGTTATGCATTTAGCAATTATTGGAAATGGCGTTACCGGCATCACGGCAGCTCGGTACGTGCGCAAAGTAAAAGACTGGGATATTACAGTAATTTCCAGTGAAACAAAATATCATTATTCGCGCACGGCGCTGATGTATATTTACATGGGTCACATGAAGTATGAGCACACCAAGCCGTATGAGGATTGGTTCTGGGATAAAAACGATATCAACCTGGTGTATGACCATGTAACGGACATCAATATTCACGGAAACAAATTAGAACTTCGTGACGGTTCGCCCATTGAATATGACAAACTGGTGATTGCCACGGGCTCCAACCCCAATAAATTTGGCTGGCCGGGGCAGAATTTAGACGGCGTGCAGGGGTTGTACAGTTATCCCGATTTACAGCAGATGGAAGAGAACACCAAAAATATTGACCGCGCGGCTATTGTGGGCGGTGGGTTGATTGGCGTGGAAGTAGCCGAAATGCTGCACACCCGTGATATTCCGGTTAGCTTTCTGGTGCGCGAAACCAACTACTGGAATAATGCGCTGCCTAAAGATGAAGCCCAAATGGTGAATCGCATAATTCGTCGCCATAACCACATTGATTTGCACTTGGAAACCGAGCTGGAGGAAATTCTGGGTGATGAGAACGGACGTGCACGAGCGTTGGTAACCCAAAGCGGTGATGAAATTCCCTGCCAATGGGTAGCGCTGACCCCGGGCGTACATCCCAATATCACGCTGGTTGAAGACAGCGACATTGCCACGGATAAAGGCATTTTGGTGAACCACTACTTTGAGACGAATCACGAAGATATTTATGCTGCCGGCGATTGCGTGGAGTTTACCGATACTGCCGAAAATGATCCGCCCATTGAGCAGCTCTGGTACACCGGGCGCATGCAGGGAGAAGCGCTGGCACGCGTGCTGTGTGGCCAGCGCACCAAATATAATCGGGGCATCTGGTTTAACTCAGCCAAGTTTTTCAATCTGGAATGGCAAACCTACGGCCGTGTGCCACCGCAGCTGCCCGATGATATTGAGACGTTTTGGTGGGAGCATGATGACGGAAAGCATGGCTTACGCATCAACTATAAAGAGGATGGGCGCGCCATCACCGGCATTAACGCTTTTGGAATTCGGCTGCGCCACCCGGTCTGTGAGCAATGGATTGATGAAGGCCAAACGCTGGAATACATGCTTCAGCATTTGGGTGAGGTAATGTTCGATGCCGAATTTTCCGAGAAGCATGAACATGCAATCATCGATTATTATAATGATGTGAATTCCGATCGAAAAACCTTAGCCTTGGATCGCAAGCGCGGACTTTTTGATATCTTTCAATTTAGAAATAAGGAAACGGCATAGGTTTATGACTGATAAATTTTTAAATAATACCCCCCCCCTAATCCCCTCTTGCCGCAGGCATTCCTTCGGAGCAAGAGGGGAAACGAAAAGTCCCCTCCTCGGGAGGGGTGCAGGCCCCGTGGAATGCCACAAAGTGGCCCCGGCTTGCCGGGATTCCACAAGGGCAGGGGTGGGTCAGACCGTATTAAGTTTTTGTTTGAATGCGCCAGTGAGAAAGCAATCATTTCTAAATTTAAATATCGGGCCCTATGAAAGACCAGGATTTAGACCGCACCATCAGCGAAATAACCGACACCGATCCCGAGCATACAACGGCATCGGTGATTAAATATATTGGCCTCGGGCTGTTTTTCATGGGGCTGATCGTGTTCCTGGGATCACTGACATTGAACGACTTCAAACTCACCGATCAGGTATTACAAAAGGGCGTTGTGGGTGAAGTCCAAAACCAAACCAGTGCACAGGGTGCCTCGGGGGGCAGGCAAGCCCAGGCAGAGAAGAGTAAAAAAATGATTCAGCTTGCAGCTATTCAACAGCAAGCGCAGTCTATGCTGGGCAAATCTTACGGTTCGCAATTCTCTTTTATACGTGATCTGGATAAAGCGATTGCCAAAGCTGACCAAAACCTGAGTAAGAAAAATAAGATGTATAGCTACCAGCAGGGGCAGTATCGGCTAAAGATCACCAAAGCAGCCGGCACCGGTTTTGTAAGTAACAATAACTGGCTGCTTTTTTGGCTGAGCATTGGGTTGGGCTGTTTTGGGGCGCTGGTCTATTTTACGCCCAAACTGTGGCTCACGCTGCCGGGCATTCAAAATGATCATGTATATCACAACCCCGCCACCAAGGGCAAAGCGATTGGTATCATTATGGGTTCGTTGCTCATCGCATTTTACATTGTTTTATACTGGTGGCCGGAATATTTAACCAACTGGATTAATATGGTCGATCCCATTAGTCAAGCCATTAAAGGGTCGGAGGCCAGCCAGTGGTTTCTCTACGGATTTTTATATACGCTGGCTATTGTGGTGATGGGCGTGCGCATGTTCATCAAGTATCGCCACAGCAAATATCACATGGTGCGCACCAGCTCGGTGATGTTTTTCCAAACGGCCTTTGCCTTTATCATTCCGGAACTGCTGGTGGCATTTAACAAGCCATTCTACGATTTTAAAAATCTTTGGCCCCTCAATTACGACATCTTTTACGGCGGTCAGATTGATACGTTTTTGAGTGCCGGTTCTCTGGGTATTTTTATGCTGGCCTCCGGCATCTTTTTGACGGTGGTAGGCGTGCCGGTTATCACCTATTTCTATGGCAAACGCTGGTATTGCTCGTGGGTGTGCGGCTGTGGCGGGCTGGCTGAGACCATGGGCGATCCGCATCGACAGCTTTCGGATAAATCACTCAACGCCTGGAAAATAGAACGATGGATGGTACACGCCGTATTAGTTTTTGTTGTGGTGATGACCGCCGCCGTGCTTTACACCTATTGGACAGGCAGCGGCAACGTGCTGGGTTTCAGTTCATATAATATGCGCAGCTGGTACGGTTTTGGCGTCGGTTCGGTTTTTGCCGGGGTGATTGGCGTAGGGTTTTACCCTTTCATGGGCAACCGCATGTGGTGCCGTTTTGGGTGTCCGCTGGCAGCCTACCTTGGGCTGGTGCAGCGTTTTAAATCGCGCTTTCGCATTACCACCAACGGCGGGCAATGCATCTCCTGCGGAAACTGTTCTACCTATTGCGAGATGGGCATTGACGTTCGCTGGTATGCCCAGCGCGGGCAGAATATCGTGCGATCATCGTGCGTTGGATGTGGTGTTTGCTCCTCGGTTTGTCCGCGGGGCGTACTGAAACTGGAAAACGGCCCCGAAGAAGGGCGCTTCAATGAACCGAAGGCGTTTACCATCACCGATGACGGCATTGAAATGAATAATCAAATTGCGGCTTAGTACCAGCATCAGGACGCAGCATGCTACGTCCAAACTAAATTTTAAATTACTGAAAGCCTTAAGAAAATGAAGCCATTAAAAATTGTATTATTATCATTTATTGCCGCAATATTTGCCGGCTGCAACGCCCAGCAGGCTAGCCAAGATCATTCCGTGCCCGAACAGCCGAAAGTAGATGTGCAAACCCCCGATTTTCGTGACTACTGGTATGCCGGCGAAGCCGAGCTGAGCCATTATGATCTGGAACAAATCCGCTATGGGGAGGTGCGCGACGGCGACGCCATGATGATTTTTGTAACCGAAGATTTCCTCACCGACGAGCAGGTAAAGCTGGAATCGCCCGCCAACGGCCGCGATACGGAAACGGTGCTGAAACTTAACTTTTTGAAAGAGTTTGTGACGGGTATCTATGAGTACAAGGTGATGACTTCCACCTTCACCCCGATAAATATCAACCAAAAGCCGCGCTCGCTTAAAGTATCCAGCTCTTCGCAGGAGTGGTGTGGAACCACCTGGTCGCAGCTGAACCTTCGCGGCGGGCAGTATCATGTAGAAGGCCATTCGTATTTTGAAGATGAAGCTGATTATGAGGATACCGTAGGCGCTGTTTGGCTGGAAGATGAAATTTGGACTAAGCTGCGGCTTTCACCCAAGCTGCTGCCCGAAGGAGAATTTGATATTATTCCCGCCAGTTTTGGGGTTCGTCGTGCGCACAGCGGATGGTCGGTAGAAAAGGCAACGGCCACCAAAAAGGAATGGACCGGCGAAGGCATGCCCGGCGAAAATCTGGTAGCCTATAAAATTGAATATAATAACCGCAATCGAAATCTAACGATTATTTATGAGCGTGAAGCACCTTACCGTGTAGCCGGATGGATTCAAAAACAGAAAACAGACAGCGGCGAAACGCTGACGGCCACCTCCGTGCGTACCCATAGCATTAAAGAACCATACTGGCGGCAAAATTCGAATGCCGATGAGGGCATGCGTAAAAAGCTCGGATTTGAATAATCTATATGCTCAAATAGTTAAAAACGCTTTTTTTGACCGCAGAGAATACGGAGTTCACGCAGAGGTCGTTTGTGAAAGAACGCTGCTTTATATCTCTGCGATCCTCTGTGAGACTGAGTGGTTAAATTATTCAACCAATTTTTTATGCATACGAAGGATATAAAAAATATTAATAAGCGGCGGAAGGAAGGGTTGTCTTTTTTTCAGGCCGATATCTGTGTGATCATTCCGGCTTTTAACGAGGCCAAATCCATTGGCAAAGTAGTGGGTGAAATCCCGGATGAGGGGGTTCGGGAGGTGATTGTAGTAAATAATGCCTCCAAAGATGAAACCGTGTTGCGGGCCGAGCAGGCCGGGGCCACCGTGGTTGATGAGCCCAAGCGCGGCTATGGCAATGCGTGTCTCAAGGGCATTGATTATTTGAAACAGATGGATGAACCGCCTGAAATTGTGGTGTTCCTGGATGCCGACTATTCCGACAGTCCCGACGAAATGGATCGATTGGTACAGCCCATCATCCAAAATAATATAGATATGGTCATCGGCTCACGCGCGCTGGGAACTCGCGAAAAGGGCGCCATGCAGCCCCAACAGATTTTTGGCAACTGGCTGGCCACCCGTCTGATGAAATTATTTTACGATGTACAGTTCACCGATTTGGGTCCGTTTCGTGCCATCAAGTATGACAAACTGCTGGCGTTAAATATGCAGGATCAAACCTTTGGCTGGACGGTAGAAATGCAGGTGAAGGCGGCTAAACAAGGACTGACGTTTACCGAAGTGCCGGTGAGCTATAAAAAGCGTATCGGGGTCTCGAAGATTTCGGGGACGCTGAGCGGCACTTTTAAGGCCGGCTACAAAATTATTTATACCATTTTTAAGTATTTATAAAAACCCTTTGTGTCATCCCGAACTTGTTTCGGGATCTATCTTCCAAATACGTTAGTCCTGAGACGAGTTTAGGATGACAGTAAATTTTAACGTGAGTTTCAGTTTTACTATGAGTTTTTGGAGCATTCTTGTTTTAGCACTTTATGGAGTCGGGTTAGTCGGCATCACCCTGTACACCGTAGCCCAGGTGCATCTGGTCTATCATTATTTAAAGTCAAAGTCCGGCAATAGCCATACCACCCAATCGCTAAAATCACATCCGGTTGTTACCATTCAATTGCCCATATTTAATGAGCTCTATGTCGTCAACCGATTGATTGATGCGGTGGCCCAATTCGACTGGCCCAAGGATAAGTTTGAAATACAGGTGCTTGATGATTCCACTGATGAAACGGTAGAAATTATCGCCCAAAAAGTAGAGGAGTGGCAACAGAAGGGCATTGACATTAAACATGTGCAACGCGATTCGCGCGAAGGCTACAAAGCCGGAGCTCTTGAGTACGGGCAAAAACGGGCAAAGGGCGAATTTATAGCTATTTTTGATGCTGATTTTGTGCCGGAACCGGATTTTTTAGTGCGTACCCTCCCGGTTTTCACGGATGAAGAAATTGGCATGGTGCAAACGCGCTGGGGACATCTAAATGAAGATTATTCGCTGCTCACCAAAGCGTTGGCGTTTGCGCTGAACGGGCATTTTACGGTAGAGCAGATGGGGCGCAATCAGGCTGATTTTTTCATGAATTTCAACGGAACGGCCGGCGTTTGGCGTAAATCATGCATCGTTGATGCCGGCGGCTGGGAACACGACACCATTACCGAAGACCTGGACCTGAGCTACCGTGCCCAAATGAAAGGCTGGGAGTTTAAATACCTTGAAGATGTGGTTTCTCCCGCCGAAATACCGGTCGCTATCTCTGCGATAAAAACACAGCAGTACCGGTGGACCAAAGGCTCTGCCGAATCGGCCCGCAAGCACTTGGGCAATGTCTGGAATACCGAAAATTCATTGATAAAAAAGCTCCAGGCCACCAGCCATTTATTAAACAGCAGCGTGTTCATCTTCATCCTGTTGATTTCAATATTCAGCGTCCCGGCCTTGTATATTAAAGCGCAGCAGCCGGAACTCTCGCTACTTTTTCAGGTGGCCAGCGTATTTTTGATTGGATTTGTAGGCTGGATACTGTTTTACGGCACCTCCTTTATTGAGCAGCGGGGCAGCACGGCTGATAAAATAAAGCGCATGCTTTTTATGTTTCCTGTTTTTCTATCCATTTCTATGGCTTTTGCGGTGCATAATTCCGTTGCCGTTATCAAAGGATATATGGGAAAAACATCGCCCTTTATACGCACGCCAAAATTTAATATTACACAGCTATCCGACAGGTGGGAGAATAACAAGTATTTAATAAACAAGATGGATGCAACCTCTATAATTGAAGGGTTGCTTGTTTTATATTTCCTGGGAGGCATTGCCTTGGCATTTATTCTGGGTGATTGGGGATTGCTTCCCTTCCATGTGATGCTCTTTGCAGGGTACAGTATAATTTTTGGCTACTCGCTGTATGAAAATATGCTGAAGCCGGCCTGATTAGTATTTAATCACATATTTGCGCAGAGGAGACGCCGAGTATTACATATTAGAATCTCAAATTCAATGATGGTTTTTAGGTCCCCCTTTGAAGGGGGTTGGGGGATGACATTACAGCTTGGAAATGTGGAATGAAAAATGGCTACTAAAATAAAATCCTACCGTCTACCCGCCCTTTTTCTGCTTTCTCTCTGCGGCTACGCGGTGATGGCTTACGGCATAGAGCGCAGCAATTTTGGTGCACTTATTGCCGTTTTGGGAGTACTCTTTTTGTGCTATTATTTCAGCCTCAAATGGATTGACAGTACGCGCAAATTTTTTTGGGCTATTGGCGCCGCTGTTCTCTTTCGGTTCATACTGGTTTTTGCCTTGCCTAACCTTTCGGATGATTTTTATCGCTTCATATGGGACGGAAATTTGCTGGCCAACGGCATCAACCCTTTTGCCCAAACGCCGGCTTATTATATGGAAAACGGGCTGCCCGATTTCCTGTCTGTCGGGCTGTACGAGAACCTCAACTCCCAGCAATATTTCACCATCTACCCGCCGGTGAGCCAGTTTATATATGCATTGGGCGCAGCGCTGTTTGGCACCCAGCTGCCCGGCAACGTGGTGGTGATGAAAGGAGTGATGCTGACCGCAGAACTCGGTACCTTTTGGGTGATGAAAAAGCTGCTCCGCCATTTTAACCTGTCGCTCAAGTGGCTGCTTTTGTATGCGTTAAACCCGCTTATTATCTTGGAGCTTACCGGCAATCTGCATTTTGAAGGGGTGATGATATTTTTTCTTCTTTCGGCCTACTACTTGTTCCTTAAAAACAAATTATGGCCGGCCGCACTCTGCTTTTTATTGGCCGTAAATACCAAACTCATTCCGTTGCTACTGATGCCGTATCTGGTATTCAGCCTGGGCTGGAAGCGCGCAGCGGGATTAACAGGTATATTGGCGGTCGGTACGTTGGGACTTCACCTTCCGTTTTTAGATCAAACCTTCATCACCAACTTTGCCGACAGCCTGGGGCTATTCTTCCAAACCTTTGAATTTAACGCCAGCATCTATTATCTGGTACGCTGGGTAGGCTTTCAAGTTGAGGGGTATAATATCATCCAAACGGCGGCTCCGCGACTGGCTCTGCTTGGTACGGGTATTATCATCACGCTCTCGTGGATATATCGCCGGATCTCGCTCCATAATTTGCCGGTGATTTACATTGTGCTGCTGGGAATCTACTATCTGTTTTCAACAATGGTTCACCCCTGGTATGTAAGTTCGTTGGTCGCTTTTGTACCGTTGGCCGGCTTGATGTATCCGCTGGCGTGGTCGGCCGTAATACCGCTCTCGTACTTCGCCTATTCAACGCCCAGTTATACCGAAAATTTGTGGTTGATAGCGGCCGAGTATCTCATCGTTGCCGGAGTGATTATATTCGATTTTTATTACCGAAAGGAACTTCGGGGGCAAAGTTTGGTAAGAACATTTGGCGGTTCACCGTCGTTTAAGAAACTGGATTGAACGCCAAAATTAATCTAACATGTTAAGATTTTTACACTAAAAAATATATTATGATACGATTACTCACCATTATGCTTTTTTTATTTGCCATCAATGCCTGCGCGGGTGATGGAGACCAAGCGTACTCGGCGCAAGCTGTACAAACCGAAAATGAGGAGCAAATGGATACGATGGATAAATTTTTCGACGAAGCAGACGCTTTTCTCAGCGATAATATCAAAGACGGCAAGGTGCCCTATAAAGCTATCAAGCAGGAGCCGGCCGAGCTGAACGAGCTGGTGAAAATGATCGGCAATGTTTCATTGGAAGATGCTTCCTCGACTGAAAAGAAAGCGTTTTACATCAACACCTATAATATTTTAACCATTAACTCCATCATTGAAAACGGTATTCCTTCATCACCGATGGATATCAAGGGCTTTTTTGATACCATTAAGCATCAGGTAGCAGGCCAACAAATGACGCTCGACGAGGTTGAAAAGGGTACCTTGTTTCCCGAATTCGGTGATGCCCGCATGCACTTTGCCTTAGTATGTGCCGCTCTCGGATGCCCGCAACTTCAGCCCGAAGCGTATAAGCCTGGCAAGCTGGATGAGCAGCTCAATCACGCCACCAAAGAAACGCTGAACCGCGACTACTTTATACGTGTGGAAAATGGGAAAAATACGGTTAAAATTTCTGAGCTTTTCAAATGGTATAAAGATGATTTCCTTAAAGAGGCTGATTCCGTACTGGCCTACATCAATCAATTCCGCGATAAAAAGATCCCATCCAATTATACGGTTGAGCACTACGACTATGATTGGAGCCTGAATGACGTGGAAGGGTAGAACGAACTTGTCATTCCGCATCACGACCATAGTTGCTCCTTTAAAGGATCTGGAATCTCGGACAAGCCCATGTCATTGATAAAATTTCGTAGTTGTACTAAAATATCATGCCGTTTGAGATTCTGTCCAAAGAACTTCCTGGGAGAAACAAGCCAGCCGGCACAATTTTGGATCAATAAAATTATATGAGCAATTGGTGATCAGCTATCGGTAGTTCCGGGTGGTTACCACTGCTTTGAGCCGGGTATGCCTTTAAAGGGACCCACCACCTCCGGAGTGATCCATCCTCCATAGTATTTCCCCGGTTGCGGTTTCACTTTGTGTGAGCCTACAAAACAAGCATCAACTTTGTGTGCGTTAAACCCTATATAATGCTGGATATCACCGTAGCCCGTCCACGGTTCCGGATAACTCCAGGCAGCGTTTTCCACGTATCGATCATCTACCCGGATGGACCAGAAATTTGCTATCCCCTTCCATTCGCAAAGCGTTGTATGTTCACTGGGCTCCAGATACTGGGTTTGCACATCATCGAGAGGCATATAGTACACCGGCGGGCTCGAGGTTTCCAAAACCCGATATGCGCCGATGCTATTTACGAGGATACATCCGTCATGTTCAATACGTATCCGGCGGTCTTCCCGCTCTATAATGGGCGGACGCGGGTAATCCCATACAGATTCCTGGCCCGGACCGATTTTTTCAATGTTCGCCGGCCGTTCACGCTTTTTTGTTCGCAACCGTTTTACTTTTTCCCTTAACTCTTCAGGGACTTTGGGTAAATTCATAAGGTGATAGTTGTAAAATTTTGGATTAAACAAAAAAACTGGCTTGTTACACTAAAAAGTAATACCTAAAGCTATTTCAAAAAATCTCATATGAAACTTACCAACCCGCTATAAAACCCCGGCCGCTGCAAACGCTTCACCGGCGGTCCAGATGGCTACACCGAGCAGTACAACGTCTTTGAGCAGAAACTGCCCCGGAGTAACCGACAATGCGGGGAATCCCAGGTTTTCTTCCCAGCCCGGCGTGGTAAATATATAGCTTAAAGTTATTAAAAAAGTTATGATTGCCATGAGGCTGCCCACGCCAGACCATGCGGGTGCCACCGGCCGCAATGCTATTAAAAGCCCGGTAATAAGTTCTATAACCCCTATCAGTTTTGCAACGCCGGTAACGCTCATCACCTTGTACAGCCAACCCGTGAAAGGGCTATTTTCCGCAAGCGGTTTTATGCCTTCTGCCTCTACTTGAGTGAATTTCATTCCGCCGATCCAGAGAAGAACCAAAACCAGTCCGTATCGGATGGCAATAACTCCAATTTCTGTCAATATATTTTCCATGATAAATATTTAGGGGTTAAGATTAAATAAAAAAAGCACTTTTTAAATTGAAATGGTGTTTTACTCAGTAAAGTCATCCCCCTATTCACGAAAAAAGCACGTGAATTTCCCCTTCGAAGGGGGGACACAGGGGGATGGCCTAATCATAAATGTAGCCTTAAATTATAGAATCTAACATCAACTTTATTTTTCAACCGCACAGTGTATTACAGTATTTAAATTAAATTGTTAGTTCAATTTGTCTGTACAAAAAAAGCCGATGATTCGTTTCACAACCACCGGCTTTTTGGAAATAATTATTTGGCTTCGATTAAATTGCAGCGATACCAATAACCGCGGCCATATCACTTGGGTCGTGCGCTTGCACGGTTTGGATAGACGTAAGGCTTCCGTCGTCGCCAATGTCAAACACCTCAATGGTACCGTTAAAGGAATTTATATTGTAAAAATATTCGCTGTCGCTGCTTAATGCGAGGTCTGCAGTTCCCTGTTCGGTAACTGCTGCATCGGCCTGAAGTATTTGCAGATCACCGCTATCCGAAATACTATAACTTGATATACGGGGTGTGGGATTAAAGAAACTTGATGCAAACCCAACATTTCCGTCATCTGTGACAACAAACCAGCAGGTATCGGTTCCGCCATTGTCAGCTGACTCGCTGGTAGCATTAAGCGTACCGTCGCCATTTACGTTAAAGGTAACAATCACACCTTCATCTCCCGCAGGAGCTTGGTTGTTATCCAGGCCGGGCTGAACGGCTGTACGTTCGGTTACTACGAGTACGTCGCCGGATGGATTAAACGAAACCTGTGCACAGCCGGAGAACGAATCGCCGCTAAGCTGTTGTGTAGAATTCGGAATGGGATCAAGCTGGCCGTCACCGCTAACCGTAAAACCGGTAACAGAAGGTAAGCCTCCCGTAGTACAGTTAGGTGCAATCACGTTGCCGTCATCATCAAAAAGATCATCCTCGGTTTCTCCGCTGTGCAGTACACTTGGCAAAACTACACTAACCCGGATGCGGATGTAAAATTTTATTACGGTTACGGCCCTGCGTTAGATATAGGCTATCAACGTTCGGAAGAAAACGATGGTCCGGATCGAATTCGAAAATCAACCAATGTAGGCATCGGAGGAATTGGATATGCCGGCGTTGAATGGTTTTTCCAGCAATCGATGAGTATCCACGCTGAATACCAGGCAACGGCACAGTTTAGCTTTCAAAAAGATGATACCAAAGTTGATAATGGCGATGATGTAGGGAGAAGCATCCGTCAGTTCTCACTGGGCGGCAACGGGGTACTTTTTGGCGTCTCGGTCTATTTTTAAACAGAAATTTCTTACAGGTTTTTTTAAATCTGCCGCGTTTTGATTCAGAAAAAATGCAGAATAGATCAGGTGCGGAATGCGGGCAAATCAGCTTCAATGAGGGTGCGTTTTTCCTCAAGATCTTCAGGTAAACATAAAGTATTTCCAAGGGTTTCGGCATCTTCATCAACGGTAAAGCCGGGGCCGTCGGTGGCAATTTCAAAAAGGATACCGCCCGGACCGCAAAAGTAAACCGATCGAAAATAAGTACGGTCTTTTACCTCGGTGAGGTGGTAACCTATTTCGGTGAGTTCTTTGCTTATGCGCGATTGCTCCTCCTCGTTTTCAGCACGAAATGCTACGTGATGTACCGTTCCTTTGCCGGGCCGCCCGTTGAGCTGGGCCTTATCAATAATTTCTACAACGGAACCCATGGCGTTGTCTGATTGATACAACAGCCGGTCGCCACCGCGACCCATTTCTTTGAATCCCAACGATTCGGATAGCAGTTGGCCTGTAGGGCGGTAATTCTCTTCGGCCAACGTTACGCCATAGAGACCGCGAATGGCATACTCGGCAGGAATGCTTCCGCTACTTTGGGCTGAAATATCATTTGCTTGAGGGTCTGCAATGAGTTCCAAATGGAGTCCATCGGGATCTTGCAGGCCAATCACCTGGTGCCCAAATCGGTCAAACGGCTCCATAAATTCAATGCCGTTGTTGGTGAGATAGTCAGTCCAATAGGAGAGCGCATCAGTTGGTATAGAAAATGATACCGCTATGGCTTGCCCGCGTGCAGGATCACCCTGTTTAAATTGCGACCACGGGAAAAAGGTCAGAATACGCCCGGGCGTTCCGGTGGCATCTCCGTAATACAGATGGTACATGGAAGGGTCGTCATAGTTGGCGGTTTTTTTTACCAAATGCAGCCCCAGCAGACCGTTATAGAAAGTATAATTTTGCTGTGGGTCGCCGGCTACAGCCGTTATGTGATGAAGGCCGGATGAGTGGGGCATAATATTCGAATTATTCCTTGTTTTTATATTCACCGGGTCCTAACACAAAGCTTCCCAAAGAATCCACGAAGTTGCACTAAGAACTCTGTGAACCTTTGTGTCTGCTTTGTGCTTCTCTGTGTAATAGCCTTTGCAGGAAAACTAAGGTATAAAATGCTATGCTACCTCATTCTTTTTTGTTTCATCTTCCATAAACGGGTAATCCGTATAGCCTTCTTTGTTGCCACCATAATAGGTTTCGGAATTGGGCTCATTTAAAGGAGCGTTAACGGCAAAACGTTTAGGTAAATCAGGATTAGCCAGAAAAAGCTGCGCATAGGCCACCAAATCAGCATGGTCTTTTTCAAGGACTTTATTGCCCGATTCTTTGTCGTACCTGCCGCAGGTGATGAGCGTCCCATCATAGACGGTACGAAAGTAGGGAGTAACTTCGCTCAGATAATTATCCAGCTCACTGACATCAGTCAGCGGTTCAACCAAGTGCAGGTACGCCAGATCAAAATCATTCAGCTGGTTAATCACGTAAGTGAAGGTATGTTTGGCATTGGAGTCGTACATGTCGTTAAACTCTCCGCTGGGCGACAGGCGAATGCCCACCTTATCCGATCCGATGGCATCGGTTACGGCCTCCGTGACTTCAAGGGCAAAGCGGGCACGGTTTTCTACACTACCGCCGTATTTATCATTCCGCCTGTTGGTTGAATCCTGGATGAACTGGTCGATGAGATAACCGTTGGCGCCGTGAATTTCTACTCCATCAAAACCCGCTTCCATTGCGTTGCAGGCGGCCAGGGCGTAATCTTCAATAATGTTGGGAATTTCGCCAGTCTCGAGTGCGCGGGGTTCTACAAAATCTTTCATGCCTTCCGGGGTGAAGGCTTGGCCTTCTGGCTTAACGGCTGAGGGTGCCACGGGCAGATCGCCGTCATGAAAGTAAGGATGCGAAATACGACCCACATGCCAAATTTGGGCGAAGATGCGGCCGTCATCTTCGTGGACGGCATCGGTTACTTTTTTCCAGCCCTCAAGCTGTTGGTCGGAGTGAATGCCGGGCGTCCATGGGTAGCCCACACCTTGCTCCGAAATTTGGGTACCTTCAGAAATGATAAGTCCTGCCGAAGCCCGCTGCTTGTAATATTGGGCGTTGAGGTTAGTAGGGGCATTGCCTTCACCGGCACGGCTGCGCGTCATGGGCGCCATAATTATGCGGTTGGGCAAATCGAGATGGCCTGAAGTGAACGATGTCAATAGTTTATTTTCTGTTTTGCTCATTGCTAAAGTGCTTAAAAGTTCGTGATCTAATTTCATCAATTAGTTTAATGTTAAATTAATTATCAAGAAAATATTTTATCCTTATGTCCAGTATTGATTTTGATGAAGAGGGATTTGGTGATCGGGTTTTACAAATCCCATATTCTTTTGTGTCATCTCGATCCGCCGGCTGGCGGGGAGAGAGCTTTGTTAAATTTATTCAATCAAAGATGTAGTTATTAAAATAAAGAGTTCTCTTTGCGCTTTGCTCCGTTTGAAATGACAGGTTCACTACATCGAGCGGTGATTTTCGGCACGTTCCTTCATAGCATCAAGCGAGCCTGCCAACTTTTTATCCACTTTTAACGGCTCGTTGATATTGGTTTTAACCATCTCTTTCTGTTTTGAGCCGCCCAGTATCACTTCAATCTCTTTGTTAAGCAAGCCGTTAATGGAGGCTTTGGCAACATCCTGTGGATCATCCATGTCGCCCATATTAGCTGTTTCCATCATGTCGGTATCGGTAGCCGTGGGATAGACCGTCATAACATGAATTGGATAATTCGCGAGCTCCCGACGCATACCTTCAGAAAAATGCTTTACAGCTGCTTTTGTGGCTGCATACACACTGTAATACGGCATGGCAATATAGCCGAAACCGGAAGAGATATTCATAATGGCTCCATCCTCGGTTTCCTTAAGCAGGGGCAAAAGATGCTTCGTCAACAAAATCAATCCGGTCACATTCACATTTACCATGTCATTGATGTCATCATCACTGATATCGCCCAACTGCCCGGCACTTACCACCCCGGCATTGTTGATAAGCATATCCAGGGCGCCCCATTCATCGGTTACTTTTTGGGCCGCTTTTTTGATATCATCAAGTTGGGACACATCCCCCTGAACCGTCAGAAATTGCGCGGATGGGAAAGCATTTTCCAGGTCATCCAGTTTTGCGGCGGTTCTTCCCATTACTGCTATCTGGTTGACGCCCTTTTGGGTGAGTTGTTCAATTATTGCTTTGCCGATGCCGGCACTGCCGCCGGTGATGAAAACTTTTTTGTTTGATAGGTCCATAAAGATACCTCTTCGATAAATTTAATTTTTGCCAATTTGTTTAATGTTAAATCAATTCGGTTAAAAATCATTCCATTTATAATCTTTCCATTATAGAGTATAGATTAGCTTTTACCGTAAACAGTTGCAATTGCCCCTCGGGTGACCGTATTTTCTGCCGAAATCAGATACAAAATTTGATTCGCAATCTCTTCGGGGGTGGGCCACTTGTTGAAATCAGCCTCGGGCATAGAATCACGATTAGCCGGAGTATCAATGGTTGAAGGTGCCACGGCGTTTACCAAAATATCATCCTCCACTACTTCGGCGGCCAGTGATTGCGTCAGTGCAGCAACACCGGCTTTGCTAACCGTATAAGGAATCATGCCCGCGCCTTGCCGCGGTTCCAGTCCCGGTCGTGAAGCAATATTGACGATACGTCCGCCGCCATTATGCATGTGGCCGGTCGCCGTTTTGCAGGCATTGAAACAGCTCACAAGGTTCATGTTGATCTGCTTCATAAAATCATCTTTGGTGATGTCATCAATGCCGCCCATCCCAAAGCCCCCGGCAATATGCACCGAGCCCCAAAGCGTTCCGTTTTCTTCAATGGCTTTGCTGTAGAAATCCCGGGTGGTTTCTTCATCGGTGAGATCAACCTCAATTTGGATATAGAGGTTTTCATGGCTTTCGTGCTCAAAGTTTTCCAGTTCTGATTCATCGAAACAAGGGATACTGCAGCTTGCGCCGGCTTCCAGTAATTTGCCAACTACGGCTTGGCCCAGCCCACCTGTTCCGCCGGTAATTATGATGTGTTTATTGGTAAAGCTGAGTTCCATAATATTTTTTAGTTAGATTTGGATTATCAATTTATATAACAAAATAACTCCGGTTTTTGTTTGGTAAATAAATTTAACCTGTGTTTTTCTTTGCGTAACTTTGTGCTTCTTCGCGAGACTTTGTGGTATAGCCGGTGAATAATTGTTTCACGAAGTTGCACAAAGCACTCACTAAGTTACACTAAGATTTAAGCACATTTTTTCTATGAACATTTTTAGCATCATTATTCTGGTTACCCTGGCGGTTGATTTTATCCTCAACCTGGTAGCCGATTTATATAATATCAAATCGCTTGACCCTCAACTGCCGGATGAATTTAAGGGCATTTACGATGAGGAGACGTACCGCAAGTCGCAAGAATATACCAAAGTCACCACCCGCTTCGGCATCTTAACGTCAATCTTTAGCCTCATTCTGTTACTCGTTTTCTGGTTTGCGGGCGGCTTCAATGGGCTGGATCAAATCGTACGCGGCTGGGAGCTGGGCACCATCTGGACGGGCTTGGCATATATAGGCATTCTCATCCTTTTCAAAACCATACTGTCGCTGCCGTTTAGTATCTACTCTACTTTTGTGATTGAAGAACGCTTTGGCTTCAACAAAACCACGCCAGAGACCTTTGTGCTGGATATGATGAAAGGCCTCGGCCTGGGCATCGTACTTGGCGGTCCGCTGCTGGCGGGCATCCTGGCTTTCTTTACCTACATCGATCAATACGCGTGGCTGTACGCCTGGGGCACCGTTACGCTATTTACATTGGTGATTCAGTTCATTGCCCCGCGATGGATTATGCCCCTCTTCAACGATTTTGAGCCACTGGAAGAAGGCGATCTACGAGCCAAGATTAAAGATTATACCGATGGCGTAAATTTCGAAATGGAAGGGCTGTACGTAATGGACGGTTCCAAACGAAGCAGTAAATCGAACGCTTTCTTTACCGGCTTTGGCAAAAATAAACGTATTGCCCTGTTTGATACGCTGATTAAAAATCACACCGATGATGAATTAGTTGCCGTGTTGGCGCACGAAATCGGGCACTATAAAAAGAAGCACATTATTAAAAATATGTTTGTTAGCGTACTACAAACCGGGGTGATGTTTTGGCTGCTTTCGATATTCCTTGATTCACCCGGCTTGTATGAGGCTTTTTACATGGTTGAGCCCTCGGTGTATGCGGGACTCATTTTCTTTGGCATGCTGTATGCGCCCATTGATATGATTCTCTCTATGGTGATGCAGATGGTCTCCCGCAAGCACGAATTCGAGGCGGATGAATACGCTTCTACCACCTTCAAGCAGGAGCCGATGGTGCAGGCGTTGAAAAAACTTTCCAAAGATAATTTATCAAATCTCACCCCGCACCCATTTTATGTATTTTTGAACTACTCGCATCCACCGGTGCTGCAGCGCATTAAAGCGATACGGAAAAGTTAACCGCTGAGGTCGCGGAGGAGCGCAGAGGAAAAAAGGTAAAAGATATTTTCGTCTGGCGACTGGTTCTGTCGTCCGATGAATAATACACCTACTTGGTGATTGGAGGAAAGATGTAACCGCGGGGGTCGCAGAGTCACGCTGAGGAAACGTTCATAAAATCTCTGCGTCCCTCTTTTCCTCTGCGGTAAAAATCTGTTTTAATCTGTGTAGATCTGTAGCTATTTTAAAGTTTCTTCTTAACTCCAACAGAAAAATCATGCGTATAGAAACCAAAGCCATCCACGCCGGATTGGATATTGAAAACGATTCCAAAGCCATTGTCCCGCCCATTCATACCTCCACGGTTTTTGAACACAGCGAGCAAGGTTTTCAGGAAGGCGACTTAAATTACACGCGTTATTCTAATCCCAACCGTTTGCAGCTGGAAGCGCTGCTGACAGAACTCGAAGGCGGCGAAGCCTGCGCGGCATTTTCGGCGGGTGTGGCTGCCGCATCGGCCGTTTTTCAGGCGCTGAAACATGGTGATCATATCTTGGTTCCTTCCGATGTGTATGCCGGCAATCGCAACCTGGTGGAAAAAGTGATGCAGCCATGGGGTCTTGAAGCCGATTTTATTGACATGACAAGTGTAAAAAATATTGAAGAAGCGCTCAACGAAAACACCCGTCTTATATGGATTGAAACGCCCTCCAATCCCATGATGAACATCACTGATATTGAAGCCGTATGCGATTTGGCCCAAAAAAATGACGTTCTCACTTGCGTGGATAACACCTGGCCGACACCTATCAACCAGTTGCCTTTAGAATTGGGCGCCGATCTTGTGCTGCATTCTACTACTAAATATTTTGGCGGACACAGTGATATTCTGGGCGGGGCCATTATTGCAAAAGAAGCGAATGATTTTTTTGAACGTATTCGCGAAATTCAGCAGTTAGGCGGCGCGGTGCCATCACCCCGCGACTGCTGGTTGCTTTGCCGCAGCACCCGCACGCTCCCGTACCGCATGCGCGGGCATAACGAGCATGCTGCATACCTGGCTAAGTTCTTACAGAATCACCCCAAGGTTGAGAAAGTATTTTACCCGGGGCTGGCCACCCATGCCGGTCACGAAATCGCAAAAAAACAAATGTCCGACTTTGGCGGCATGATTTCATTCTTAATTGCCGGCAATGCCGAGGAGGCCCATCACATTGTGGCCGGTTCAACACTTATCAAGCGGGCTACCAGCCTGGGCGGCGTGGAAAGCACGTGGGAGCACCGCCGCAGCAGCGAGGGCGAAGGCTCAATCACTCCCGAAAATCTCATTCGTATCAGCGTAGGGCTGGAGCACCCGGATGACTTGATGGAGGACCTGGAACGGGCGTTGGGATAGGATTCCCGGCATGGACGAATTGTTACAAATAAATCAACGATAGAATTTGTTATATTAGCTCTATGAGTAATAAACTAATACATACCGATCCAGAAATATTGGGGGGCACACCGGTTTTTGAAGGGACAAGAGTGCCCATTCAAACTCTTTTTGATTGGCTGAAAACCGAAACCCTGGATGAATTTCTCGTGAATTTCCCCACCGTTTCGCGCAAGCAGGCTGTGGACGTTCTTAATCTGGCAGAAGAATTAGTGTTAAGCAAAACATCTTTAAATGAAGCTACTGCTGGATGAAAATTTGCCTGTAAAGCTTAATCATTTCTTTTCTGACAATCATGAAGTTAAAACAGTAATTGAGCAAGGGTGGACTGGAAAAAAGAACGGTGAACTTCTCGGCCTGATGACGTTTAACGGATTTGATGGTTTAGTAACGATAGACAAGAGTTTGATTTACCAGCAAAACATCAATCGATTTGATATAACCATTTTCATTCTTGACGCACCTGATAATAAAATTACAACCTTAAAGCCATTTATCAGAGAGCTCGAATCATATTCCGGAACTACAAAAGAAAATATAGCGCAAATTAATGTGGGTGAATAGCAGGATTGGAGGGTGTAGATTTTTTAAAAGCTTGGGTTAATCAAAGAACCTGTTATCGTCTCAAGAATATTTTTAGCCCATACGATACAGCTGCACAAATGGCACTCATAATTACAAAAATAATAAACCCGCGCGCATAGCCTATCTGACCATAGAAATCTACAAATGCGCCCAGCAGTGGGATAATTACAAGAGTACCAGCCCCGCCGATACCGCCAATCCAGCCGGAGGCACCGCCCACCGCATCGGGAACATATTTTGGGACCAGTTCAAAAATCGCGGCATTGGCAACCCCCATACCCGTGCCCAGAATAATCATACCTGTAAAAGCGACGTAAATTGTGGTTGCCAGCGTTAAAACAAGTCCGCCCAGTGCCATAATACTAAAACTGATGATGGCTATATTTTCGCCACCGTAACGGTCGCTTAACTTCCCTCCCGGAATTCTGATTAGAGAACCATAGATGGTAAAGATGGCTGCGATACCTCCGGCGGTTATAAGGCTGACTTCATGGAACAAATTCCAATAGGTTGGGAACCATGCGGTGAGGGCGGTAAATCCGCCGCCGAATGAAATGCTATATAGAAAGACCAAAATCCAGGTACGGTAGTTTGTAGCTGACTGTTTTAATGATTGCCAGGTGCTGCCGGAAGGATGCACATTCTGCCCCAAATCTTGGGCAATTTCTTTGGCTTCATCTGGTGGAACGTCCTCTTCGACAAGCTGAAAAAAGTAGGAATCAAGCGCAAAGTAAGCATAAACAGCGGTGGCTATAATCAGAAAAATCAGCCAACTAAAATAGGCACCGGTGAGTCCCCAAATACCAACCAACAGCGGGATTATATAATTGAATACACCGGGACCGATATTTCCGGCTCCCGCGTAAATGCCAAGCGCATAGCCCTGTTTGTGTTTGGGAAACCAGTAGGAGGTTTTGGGTACGCCCACAGAAAAGGTAGCACCCCCGGCGCCGCCTAAAAATCCGAAGAACAGCAACAGCGGAAAAAGGCTGGTATCAAAATTATCCGGATAGTAAAAATACAAAACGCCTGTTATGCCGGCCAGCCCAATAATGCTACAGCTTAAAAGAACAAGAAAGGGCGTTTTGCCGCCTACCTCATCTACCCAGGCGCCAAAGGGAATACGAAGAAACGCTTTGCTCACATGAGGCGAGGAAAGAAGTACGCCTAATAGCGCTCCCGAAAGTCCGAGAGAACTTTTAAACTCAGGGCCGGCAACTCCGAACAAGACGATGGTGGTGAGACCTGCAAAAAGACCAAAGGTTGAAGTCCATAACCCTACATTGGGCGTGCCGGTTAGCCCGTGTTTTTCTTTTAGTTGATTTGATTGATTGGACATGAGGTATTAATATCTCGGGTGATAATATAAAATTTTAAGTAAGCTGAATGAAAGTAATGGAATAATGGCCAAAATTCAGATCTGCTAATACTTATAAAAATGGCTAAAACCGTTTTGTACATAAAGCTGGTTCATTCCCTGTTGTTCTTTTTGATTGGCATTTGCACCATGTACGTATTTTTTGCGGCAGCCTTGGATCACATCACTCGCTGGACCTGGTTGGCATTTGGTGTTGCGGTTATAGAATTACTGGCTCTGGCATTTAATGAATGGCGCTGCCCGCTTACTGATATGGCTGAAAGAAGGGGCGCCGAAGTGGGTTCAGTGGCTGATTTGTTTTTGCCTGCTTGGTTGTCAGTTCGTCTGTTTCCAATTTTTGGGATCGTATTTGTGATTACTTGTCTGCTGCTGATTTGGCGAATATTTTTTTAGAGGTAAATCAATTAACAATGATGACAGAGAGATTACACCATAAACTAATTGGTTATTTAAATTAGTGCGATTGACATCGAAACATTTTGATCTAATCCCATTTATTGTGATCTTATCGGAGCTGAAATCCAGCCTCAATGCACAGATTTCAACACTTAATGATTTAATTTTTTTGATATGGCCAAAGTAGATATTGAAATGCCCCAAAT
>Ga0306901_1000113_pt1 | contig 41120 bp, 30 predicted proteins | sample AntRauMFilla3767_FD_190431 | JGI IMG/M metagenome (GOLD analysis project Ga0306901, IMG submission 190431) | Saline lake microbial communities from Rauer Islands, Antarctica - Metagenome Filla 3 #767 (v2) (version 2) | ecosystem: Environmental > Aquatic > Non-marine Saline and Alkaline > Saline ... | reverse complement strand
TCAACCACGGCGCTGCCAAAGCCGCCAAGCTTGGTACCGTCTTCAATAGTAATAATGCGATCATAAGAATGGCAAACTTCATCAATCAGATCAGTATCAAGCGGCTTGGCAAAGCGCATATTGAAATGTCCAATGTTAATTCCTTCCGTTTTGAGCGTTTCGGCAGCTTCTATTACGTAATTGCCCATGGGACCAAAGCTGAGTACGGCAAGATCATCGCCTTCGCGCAGGCATTTACCCTTGCCAATTTCCATGGGTTTGAAGCCGTCCGGAATGTCCATTCCGGTTGCTTCACCCCGCGGATAGCGGATGGCCCAGGCCGACTCTTCGTATTTGGAGGCGGTGTACATCATGTCGCGCAGCTCCTCTTCATTAAGGGGAGAAGAAATTACCATATTGGGCACGGCGCGCAGGTACGAAATATCATACAGCCCGTGGTGGGTGGGTCCGTCGGCGCCGGCAATGCCTGCCCGATCAATACAAAAGACCACCGGCAGTTTTTGAATGGCCACGTCATGTATTACCTGATCGTAGGCGCGTTGTAAAAAAGTAGAATAAATGGCGGCAAAAGCTTTTTTGCCTTCGGTAGCCAAACCGGCTGCAAAGGTGATGGAATGCTGCTCGGCAATGCCCACATCAAAGGCGCGGTCGGGAAAAGCTTTCATCAACGGCCACAAACTTGAGCCGCTGGGCATGGCGGGTGTAATACCCACAATGCGTTCATCTTTTTCGGCCAGTTCTACAATGGCATCACCAAATACGTGTTGATACCGCGGAATGCCGGGCCCTTTCTTTTTGGGCACCAATGATTTTCCAGTGATTTTATCAAACGGACTGCTTTGGGCATGCCATTTGGTTTGCTCACGTTCGGCGGGCGCAAATCCCTTGCCTTTTACGGTCACCGTATGCAGCAACTTGGGGCCGGGAATGTCTTTTAAATCTTCAAGCGTACGGCGCAGCGTATCTACATTATGGCCGTCCACCGGACCGTAATATTTAAAACCCAGTGCCTGAAACAGCCCGCCCGGGGTGATGGCTGTTTTTACGGCTTTTTCAAGCCGGGATGCGACCTTCTGCATTTTTTTGCCGGCTGATTTAAAGTGCCCCAGCATATCGTAAATTTCATCACGCAGCTTGTTGAAGGTTTTGCTGGTGGCAATCTCAGCTAAGTATTCATTGAGCGCGCCCACATTGGGGTCAATCGACATATCGTTATCGTTCAGAATAACAATCATATCGGTATCCAGGTAGCCGGCATTGTTGAGGCCTTCGAATGCAAGGCCGGCCGTCATCGCGCCGTCACCGGTTATGGTGATGACATCATTATCGCCCTTGTCCAAATCACGCGCTACCGCCATGCCTAATCCGGCCGAAATGGAGGTACTGGAGTGCCCAACGCCAAAAGTATCATATTCACTTTCACTGCGCTTTGGAAACCCTGAGAGGCCACCGTGCTTGCGATTGGTGTGAAATTGCTGTCGCCGGCCGGTCAATATTTTGTGTCCGTAGGCTTGATGACCCACATCCCATATTAAGCGATCAGCGGGGGTATTAAACACGTAATGGAGTGCCACGGTAAGCTCAACCACACCCAGGCTGGCGCCAAAATGTCCGCCATACACCGATACCGTTTCAATGATATAGTCCCGCAGCTCATCGCATAGCTCAACCAGCTGTTCGGGGTCTAATTTTTTTAAATCATCCGGGCTGTGAATCGGTTCAAGTAGCGGCCCGGCTTTGGGTTCATCAAATTCCATAAATGATAAATTTAACTTTCAGAATGCTCCTCATTAACATTTTTGATGCGCAACTCAGCCTCTTCGAGCGTCTGCGAACATTGTTTGGAGAGCATCACACCTTCTTCATATAGTTCAATCGACTTTTGAAGTGAAAGGGATTCATCGTCAAGTTTTTCAACAATGGTTTCCAGTCGTTTTAACGCTTTTTCAAAACCGGGACGTTCCTTTTCACTCATATATAGGCAATAATGTTTCTAAATGGATTTCTTGGCCAATATAAGAAATTGTACGGCCTCTTGTTTTTCGTTTTTATATCAGCCCAAGTGATAGAAACGTTAATCTTTCGTTATGAATTCAGTTGCATCCATTCCTACGTTTATGACAGTGATTTTGAGCCAAATTTTTTAATTAAAGCCCAATATTATGCTTAACGCAAAGACATTGACAGGAATTGGAGGCGTAATGATGATTGCCTTGCTAATCATTGCATTGAAGCCCGGCAATGCAGATATCAACACCCAAGAATCTACGGTTGAAGCCGGCGAATCGTTTGCGGTGGTAGAGCTGTTTACTTCGGAAGGATGCAGCAGTTGCCCTCCGGCAGATGATCTGCTCGGTGAAATTGTCAAGGATGCCCGCGATGGGAATGAACGTATTTTTGCCTTGGCTTTTCATGTTGATTACTGGAATGATCTGGGTTGGAAAGACATCTACAGCAAATCGGAATATTCGCAGCGCCAACGCCGGTATGCACGAGCCTTGGGCAGCGGTGTGTACACCCCACAGATGATTGTCAATGGGAAAGATCAGTTTGTGGGTTCCAATGACCGCCGCGCGCAAAACAGTATTGAAAACCGACTAAATAACACAGCGGCGGCTTCTGTTGCACTGAAAAATGTGGTAATCTCGTCCTCCAATCAGCTACAGGTTGATTATACGGTAGGCGGCGCCTATTCCGGAAACGTGCTTAACGTAGCCGTGGTAGAGCGCAATATTAAACGGCAAATTAAACGGGGTGAAAACCGGGGACGCACACTCCGTCATGAAAATGTGGTGCGTTCATTCCAAAGCGTGGAATTAAATGAAAAGAGCGGAACCGCCGCTCTTACCGTGCCGACAAGCGTGGACCTGGATAACGCTTCGGTCATTGCCTACGTACAGAACCCGGGATCAAAAGAAATTTATGGTGCGCAGGGTAGAGACTTAAAACCAAAACTGACGGAGGCGAATTAAATTTTTAATGAATACGGTCAGTATCAATTCTTTTATAGAATGCTTTTGATGCTACATACGTAATTTTTGTTTATTTACGACCCACCCCCGTCCCCTCCCTAATTATTTAGGGAGGGGTGCTCCGAAGGAGCAGGGAGGATTAAATCCCTGGAAAAGCTCAGCGAGTATTTTGTAACAAGTATTCTTTGACTATGCGCCTATCTCAATTTTAAATTATCGCTACCGTTTCTGTTTGATTGTTTTCCATTTGACACAAACTGCAAAGCCCCATTCAGACTGTTGAACAATAAAACAGTCCCTGATTGACGAAGTTGATGGGGCCGGAGGGATAGATTTAAAGCCACCAATAAATTGATTAATTATTTGATGAGATTTGGCCAGCAGCAGTTTTCAGTGTTTGTAAAGAATGGTTTCTCCGTCGGAGGAAAATTGTAGTGCTCCGGCGGTGCTGGTATAAACTACCTCACGGCTGTTTTGCTTCAGGTGTCGTACGGCTCGTGGGTGCGGGTGACTGAACCGGTTATTTTTGCCCAGCGAAACGGCCGCAACCTGTGGAGTGGCAATATCTAAAAATGGCTGCGATGATGCGGTTTTGCTGCCGTGGTGCCCTACTTTGAGGAAATCGGTATCAATAAGCTCTCCAAAATTTTTGGTCAGCAAGGTTTCTTGCGCTTGGCCGCCATCACCGGTAAAAAGAAATTCCGTTTGGCCGTATATTAGTTCTATCACCAGCGAATGTTCATTGGGATCGGAATACGAATTGGCAGGGCTTGGACCATATACAAAAAATCGCATGGTATTATCGAGTGATAATTGGGTTCCGGCCTCCAGCGATTTGACAGGTACGTTCTTGTCGGCTGCTTTTTGTATATACGTTTTGTACAGTTCCGAATCGTAGGGAAAACCTGAATTGTATATTGTATCAATCGGTATGGTGTCAAGGAGTTCTGTGATGCCGCCGATATGGTCAGCGTGCGGATGCGAGAGAAAAACGCCGTCCAGCTTTTCAACGCCCAATGCTTTCAAATGTGGTATGATAACATACTGCGCGCTGTTGTAATCGGGCGTCCATCGTCCGGCATCAATCAAAAAATGCTTGCCTCCCGGTGTTTGGATGAAGGCTGCATCTCCCTGGCCTACATCGAGCATGGTAACTTTCAGCGTGGGCGATTGAAATTGCTGGTAAAGATGAACGCCTTGCTGCATACACAATACAAGTAAAAAAACCACCCCCATTTTCCACCGTAGCTTGGCGATGGGCAAGCTGGCCACCAGCAAAATAGCGGCTCCCCATATCAAAAATATAAATGTGCCGGTTGTAGGCGTTTGAATCCAGCTCCACCCCCAGGACGATGCCTGTTCTACAAACCATTGCAAAAATTCAAAAAACCAGCGAGAGGGGGCGTTCAGCAAATATCCAACTGTAGGAAAGAAGGCCGAAACCGGGAGCAGAAAAAGAGCAAAAGGTACAATGAACGTCAGGCCTGGAATAATTACCGCATTGGCCAGCGGACCGGCCAGCGAAAACTCCCCGAAATAATAGCTGAGCAGCGGGTACAAGCCAAGCTGCACCACAACGGAGACGACTACAATCATAATGAGCCCCTCGTACCAGCGGTGCCGAATGCGATTGGGAATGATATGTTGCACCACGGGAATAACCAGCAGAATAACATACACAGCCGCAAAAGAGAGCTGAAAACCGATGCTGAATAAATCATTGGGGTTGATGAGCAAAATGATGATCGCAGCTACGGCGGTCAGATTCTTGGAGTCGCGCGCTTTATGAAACAGGCGTCCGTAGGTGATGAGTCCGCCGGTGATAGACGCCCGCACCACTGAGGCCGAAAAGCCGGTCAGCCCCGCGTAGCTTACGAGCAAAATAATCAGCCCCACCAGCCCCAGTCGCTTGCCCCATTTGTACGACCAAATAAACGGAATAAGCACCCAGAACGGCGCTAAGATAAACCCCACATGCAATCCCGAGACAGCCATGATGTGCGAAAGCCCCACGCGGGAAAAAGCAATTTTTTGGTTGTGCTTTAGCTCATTTTTGTGGCCAATCAACAGCGCCTTGGCCAGCGGAATAGTAGCTTCGTCAAAATTTTGGCTGATCAATGTAAGGGTACGCTGCCTGAACCGGTTCCAGCCAAGTGGGTTGCTATTTGGCTGAACGCTGTAAAGGGTATCCAGCCCCACTTGGGTGTAAATATTTTGCGTGGCTAAATATTCTTTGTAATTAAATTCGTGAGGGTTGCTCTGCTCTTCCAGCGGGTAAATGGTGGCGGCAAAGTGAATACGACTGCCGAGTTGCAGCGATTCGGGCAAGGAATCTTGGGCGGGATCAAGCACGGCGCGAATTTGGTGGGGTTCAAACCAGCGCAGGGAATCTTGAATGATGGTTGTGTCGGCTGCTACATCCAGCTGGTATTTGCCGCTCCCGGTTTTGTTGATATTTTGAACGGTTCCGTTTATTTCAACCGGCTCCCAGGTATAGGCCGAAAGCAGCCGGGCAGAAGGCGGCTGTTGGCGCTGGTCGAAGGTGGTTTGCCAAAAGGCACCAAATGCAATCACCCCGAATAAATATAGCCCCAGCACCGAATAATATCGCGACGCTTTCATCACCCTGCGGTGCCAAAATTCAAAGAAAAATAAGAATGCAAGATCAATGGCAAAGGCGCCCATCCAGAAATGATAGCCAAAGGAGGTAAAGCGACCCAGCAAAATTCCACCGATAAACAGCAGCGCCATGCGCAATGCCGGATATTTGGCGAAGGGAAATTGGTATGGAATGGGGCCGCTCATATAAGTAAGACAACAAAGGAAGGCAATCCTTACGTATTAAAATTTGTATCAAATGGAATGAGGTCTTTGAAAAGGAGCCGCGCCTCGTTATAATAGTGATGGAAACAAATCTCAACTTCTGGGAAAGGTGATATGAAATACGTTCAAGCTATATTAACGATGTTATTAAGCGCGGTGCTGGTTGCGGGCTGTGCGCAAAATGCAGATCAACAAAAGGACAATGAAAATGGTGATATGAATAAAAAAGAATGGGCAATTGTTATTCACGGGGGTGCCGGGGCCATCTCCAAAGACAAGCCGGAAGAAATGAAAACCGCCTATAAGGCCGCCCTGGATTCGGCGCTCACGATGGGCGAAACTGCGCTGAAGAATGGCGAAAAAGGCGTAGATGTGGTTGAAAAAGTGATCAATTATCTGGAAGATAACCCCAAGTTTAATGCCGGCAAGGGCGCGGTTTTTACAAGTGAAGGCGGTCATGAATTGGATGCGGCCATCATGGTGGGCAACAGCCGCAAAGCCGGAACTATAACGGGCGTTACTACGGTAAAGAACCCGATTTCACTGGCGCGTAAAGTGATGGAAAATTCCAAGCATATTATGTTTGCAGGTCAAGGCGCTGAGGAATACGCCGGCAAGGTGGGCGTTGAGCGGGTAAATCAGGATTATTTCTACACCGAAGGCCGCTATAAAGCCTGGAAGCGTGCCGTCGAAAGAGAAACCATGCCGGAGGAGCAGCAGTCGTCGTATATTGATCCCGACCTGGATGCCACATTCTGGGATGCTGACAAATACGGCACCGTAGGCTGCGTGGTGCTTGACCAAGAAGGAACGCTGGTAGCCGGTACCTCAACCGGTGGTATGACCAATAAAAAATTCGGGCGCGTGGGTGATGTTCCCATCATTGGATCGGGAACCTACGCCAGTGATGTAGTGGCTGTTTCTATGACCGGCTGGGGCGAACGCATTATGGAAGTGGTTTCCGGGAATACCGTTAGCAGTTACATGAAATTTAAGGATTCCTCACTCGAGGAGGCGGGCAGTTATCTGCTCAATGATGTGCTGGAGCCGGGCGATGCCGGGATGATTGCGGTGGACAAAAACGGCAACACCTACATGAATATGAATACCAAAGGCATGTACCGCGGCGCGGCTGACTCAGACGGGAAGCACGAAGTGGCGATTTGGGAGTGATTTTAGGTATAGGGGCATAAGGTATAGGGATATAGGGTATAAGGGGAGCAGCGCCTTGACCAGTGAGCTCAAAATTATTTTTTAAAGAAGCCTTTGTCCAAGGGACTCCTATGGAGAAACATTGCTTGCCATTGCGAATGGAGCGAATGTGATGAGTGTAGTGCGGCAATCCGTACTTATACCCTTATTTCCTAAAGTAACGTTCTAACGTTCTGAGGGAGTTGAACTCCCGAAGAGAGAAGCAGGCTCAGGAGTTCAACTCCTTCGCAGCTTCAGGATTTTGCATTTTCAATCCTTACCTATACCCCTTATACCTCATTTTTAAATCCTATAGCCTTTTCAGTACCCCAATAATCACGGCGGTCATATCGGGCTGGGCCATTTCGGCGGCCTCAAGCACATGTTCAATGTTGACCGGTTGAAGCGCATCGGGGAAACACTCATCCGTGATGACGGAAACGCCCATCACGTCCATATCCATGTGCACAGCAGTGATCACTTCGGGCACGGTGCTCATGCCCACTACATCAGCACCAAGCTGACCTAAAAATCGGTACTCGGCTTTGGTTTCCATGGTGGGTCCGCTTAAGGACAGGTACACGCCTTCGTGCATTTTTATGCCCTGGTCCAGCGCTACCCTTTCGGCCATTTTAAGCAGGCGCTTGGTGTAAGGCTGACTCATATCCGGGAAGCGGGGGCCTAAGTCGTCATCATTGGGACCAATCAGCGGGTTGTCTCCCAACATATTGATATGGTCATTAATCAGCATGATATCGCCGCGCTCAAAGTTGATATTGAGTCCGCCGCAGGCATTACTTACAAAAAGGGTCTCCACGCTGAGCGCATGGAGCACACGAATGGGGAAGGCAATTTGCTGCATGCTGTAGCCTTCATAATAGTGAAAGCGGCCCTGCATGGCGACAACATTTTTGCCTCCCAAAGTGCCAAAAAGTAGCTGTCCGGCATGGCTCTCCACAGTGGATACCGGGAAGTGCGGAATGTCATTGTAGGAAATGGAATCTTGCACCTCAATTTGTTCGGCCAGCAGCCCCAGACCGGTGCCTAAAATGATGAGATAATCAGGACGCAGGTCGGTTTCATCTTGAATATATTGCAGCGCCTGGTCGCGCCGCTCGCGGAATGCTTCTATAGAATCTAAAGCCATGGAGAATTAGGAATTAAGAATTTATGGTGTCATTCCGAAGAGTCCGCCTGTTGGCGGACAACGAGGAATCTCAAATGTTTAAGAAGCTGTATCTTGATTTGAAATTCAGCTTTTACGTCACTTGAGAACTTGTACCGACCACTGTCGGTATCTCTCACCCGGCAAACCGGGCTTCTCCCAAAGGGATTCCTTCGCAAGGGATGACTATATTATTTTCTGGTTTGCCTAAAATAACAAAAGCCGCGGCAAATGAAAGGGATCGAAGGGAATTTTAAATGTCTAATAAGCAATGCCGGATATTGAAGGTAGTTACTTCACCATTCAATGTTCGGTGTTCGATATTCTGCGGTTCCCCTACTCCAGATCATCTACCAGATCATCAATATCTTCGGTGCCGGGCGGGTTAGGGGGCGCCTTGGGCGCAGTGCGGGCAGCAGCTGATTTTTTTGACTTTTGAGAAGATTCATTTTCGGTAGAAGGCGGGGTTTGTTCTTCATCCGCATGTTGGTTCTCCAGTTCGGCGGGGCGGTCAAACAGGCGCGCTTCATCTTTGGAAAATTGCTCGACCGACTCTTGCGCCACTTCCAGGTACGAGCGAATGCCGCCAATAATTTCCTTGCGGCGGTCCAGCAGCCGCAAAATACTTTGGCGCACCTGCTGCTTTTCCTGGTGAGCATCTTTGATAACGGCTTCCGCCTGCATCTCGGCCTTCTCAATTTTATTTTCGGCTTCCTTGCGGGCGCCGGTCAGCTTGGTCTCGGCCGATTCTTTGGCGGCCTGCAGCGTCTCGTGCAGGGCTTCTTCCACGCGTTCATAATGCTTCAGCTTCTCCTGCATATCATCAATTTGCTGTTGGAGCTCACGGTTTTTGGTGACCATGTGCTCCCATTCGTTCGACATCAGATTGAGAAACGCTTGCACCTCGGCGGTATCAAAGCCGCGGAGTGATTTATCGAATTGCTGCTGTTTTATTTCAAGTGGGGTGAGTTTCATAATGATTGGATTAAACCCTGAATTATATCAATAAAACGATTATTTATTCAGCATGTTCCGGAGATTTCCGCTCCCTGATGGCTCTTGTTTTTGGTCAGTATCGGATGTATCGGAGTCGATTTCGATTGTTTTAGCAGACGGCTTTTGTTTAGATTTTTTATTGGATGAAGCGCGCGTTTTCGGGGCCGGATCATCATCGGTAACAATAGCCTCCAGGTTTTGCAACCGCCGTTCGGTTTCTTTTTTATGCTTGATAAACGCCTGCGCCATGCGGTCAAAAGTCTCATCGCTGTAGGGGCTGTTTTTGCGATCAATCCACTTTTTGGCCAGACTAAAAAGCATGGGAATGGCAATCATTCCAATGATAGATCCAAAAACAATAGCTACTATTATAACTTCTTGATCCATTATTAGGTCCTCTGTTTATTTGCAATATCAGAAACGTGTTGCTTGTTTTCCTCTTTGGTATCTGTTTCTTCAATCTCAATTTCACTCATGCCGGCTCCGGCTCCGGTTTTAAATTCCTCGGGTTCGCCGGCGGCAATAGCTTCTAAATTTTCGATGCGGGTTTTAAGCGAATTCACCAGTTTCCGCACATCTTCTACCTCTTCTTCATTCTGCTGGCTGCGGTTCCTCATCTTCATTTTATTTTTTTGATATTCCAAAATCAACCCGCCAACAACGGATACCAGCACGATGACAATAATCCAAAATGGCATAATGATTCAGCTTTTGATGATTACAATTATAATGTACTAAAATTCAGATACATTGAAACATTAAACTGTACGCAAATTCTCACCCATAGTTGCGTTCACCGAAAATAGCGCGCCCCACCCGCAGCATGGTGGACCCTTCCTGTATGGCCACCTCCATATCGTTGGTCATGCCCATGGAAAGGTGCTGCAGCTGTACGCCGCCTTCATTGGTTTCGGCATGTTGATCAAAAAGTTCTTTCAGCATCTTAAATTGCCCGCGCACCACGTCCATATCATCAGTAAAAGAGGCCATTCCCATTAACCCACGCACATTGGTGTGATCCAACGGACGTGCATAGTCAAGAATGTCTTCAACATCCTCGGGTGAGCACCCGCTTTTTTGATCCTCTCCGCTGATGTTAATTTGAACAAGCGTGTTGATGGTTCGATCAATCCGGGAGGCCCGTTTTTCTATTTCTTTCAGGTATTTTGTTTTTTCAATGGAGTGAATCCAGTTCACCCGCTGCACCATGTACTTTATTTTGTTGGTTTGCAGATTGCCCACCATGTGCCATTGAACGTCCTCATTTTCATAATCTTCCATTTTACCCTGAAGCTCTTTGGCCCGGTTTTCTCCAAAATGAAGTTGCCCGCAATCATAAGCGGCCTTAATATCATCCAACGGTTTGGTTTTACTAACGGCTACCAAATCCACCTCTTCGGGATTGCGCCCAGCCTTTTTGCAGGCGGTTTGGATACGTTTTTTTACGGATTTAATGTTCTCGCAAATGTCTGTCATGCCTACTCTAAATCAAGTCTTTGGGGTGATTAAATACAGAATGATTTAATCTTAAAATAACCTTTTAACAGACCGATTAAAATCGTATTTTAACAAACTGAAATGATTTGGATCAATAATACAGAACCACCTCAAATTCTTACAACTTCTTTGGTTCGTTTATTTAGTGTAACACGTCTCGCATCGGCAACCGGAAACTTTAAATCCCGAGGCCGGTAGTTTCATGAACATCCAAGTTCAGCATATTTCTACCTTCCTGAATCAATGGGCCCCGCCCGAAACCAAACTTGATTACGATAACGTAGGCTTGCTCATCGGTAATCCCGGGCAGTCTGTTCGCCGCGTGTTAACCTGCCTCGATGTTACGCTCCCGGTTGTTGAAGAAGCCATTGAAAAAGGGTGTGAACTTATTGTAGCTCACCATCCGCTTATCTTTAAAGGGCTGAAACAAATCAACCCCGACAGCGAAAAGGGTAAAATTATTTATCAGCTTATAAAGAATGATTTAGCGCTCATTGCGGCCCATACCAATCTCGATGCCGCGCTGGACGGTGTTTCCTTCATTCTTGCTAAAAAGTTGGGGCTGGAAAACTTAAAATTTTTAGATAAGAGCTACCCCATCAGTCGTAAAATTGTGCTTACCACGGCGAGGGCTGAAAGTGAGGATGTGTTAAAATTATTGAATTACTACTCGGCCGAGGAAGCGCATGTACACAACGTGGAGGGTCGTAAGGGCAAGCAGAAAACGTACGAGGCCATCATTGATGAGCACAATTTGACCGGCCTGAAAAAGGAGCTTAGAAAGAACGGCTTGCTCGATGATGGCAACATGCAGGTGATGAATTTAGCCAGCGCCTCGAACAATGCGGGCATGGGCGTTGTGGGGTTTTATCGCGACCAGGGGCTCAGGCAGGATGATTTTTTGGACCTGGTGGCCGATCGTCTAAACATCAAAGCCATTCGATATTCGGGTCAGGCCGATTTTATAAAAAAAGTAGCCGTATGCGGCGGGGCCGGTGTATCGTTGGCCGGTAAAGCCAAGGCCGAAGGCGTACAGGCATTTGTTACGGCTGATATTAAATATCACGACTATTTTACCGACACACAGAATTTTTTGCTGATTGATGCCGGCCACTACGAAAGTGAAGTGCCCATTGTGCAAACCCTTGAAAAAGAATTAACCGAAGCCTTTGAAGAATTACAGGTAGCAAGCACCGAAACTGTTACCAACCCAATGAATGTTTTTATCCCCAATAAACAGAACACGCAGGAATAAACAAGCAAACAGTTATGGAAGACGTATTACAAAAATTAGCGAACCTTCAATATATCGACAGCCGCATTGATGAGTTGAAACAGCTGCGCGGCGATTTACCGGAGGATATCCTTGACATTGAGACCGACATCAACCGGCAGGAAGCCAAAATAAGCAAGCTGGAACAGGAGCAGACCGACTTGCAGGTGGAAAAGGATAATCTTGACCTGGAGATTAAAGACGCTGAAAACAAGCTGGAAAAGTACGAAGATCAGCAAATTTCGGTGCGCAACAACCGGGAGTATGATGCGCTGACCAAAGAGATAAAAGCCCAAAAACAGGTGATTGAAAATTCCATCTCCCGTAAGGAAGAAATTGAAAAAAGGGAGGAAGAAATTGAGCCTGAAATTGAGGCAGTGAAGGAAGATTTGGAAAAAATTGAAAAGCTTCATGCTGCAAAGAAGGAAGAGCTGGATCAGGTTATTGAAAATACCGACTCTGAAGAAAAAAAGCTTTTGGATACCCGCGAAGAGCTGGAAGAGGAGCTTGATGAGCGCTATCTGCGCAGCTATAAACGTCTGCGCGAAGGCCTAACCAACGGTTTGGCCGTGGTTCCCATGGAAAAAGGTGCCGCCATAGGCATGCAGCTGCCGCCGCAAATGCAGGTGGAAGTACGCCGCAAAAATAAGATCATAATTGACGAAAGCAGCGGACGCATTGTGCTCGATCCATCATTCTTTGAAAAAGCCGAAGAAAAACTGTCAGTATAAATTTTAAGCCGCTCATTTTAGAAGCTGTGAGATCAAATCCGGTTCCCTGAGTGTGTTCTGTAAAACAGGGAAAATTGTTTACCTTTCAACCGGGTTGATCGGATAATCGCCCGCCTGCGCTAAAGCTTCGGCGGACAGGCTCCTCAAAAGGTATAGATTTATGGGGCCTGCTCACCGAAGCCTCGGCGCAGGTGAGAGGAAAGTCCGGACACCAACAAGCACCGTGCTTCCTAACGGGAAGATTCAGGTAACTGAATAGCCAGTGCCACAGAAAACAGACCGCCATCAGCGCTCCGCGCTGGTGGTAAGGGTGAAACGGTGAGGTAAGAGCTCACCGCTCCGGTGGCAACATGCGGAGGCAAGGCAAACCTCACGGGGTGAAAGTTCACGCAGGCCGTATGTACCGCTTGTTGCGTTGCGGCCGGGTAGAACGCTTGATTCCGTCAGTGATGGCGGAACCAGATAAATGGCTATCTTAAACGACAGAATCCGGCTTACAGATCAACCCATCTTTTTACATGAAAAGGCTGCTCGAAAGGGCAGCCTTTTGTATAAATGAATGATATTGCATGCAATTGATTTTACAAATGGCCCTGCATAAAAATTAAAAATATATACCGATATGAATGCACAAGAACTTCGAGAAAAACAAGCTCCGCTCAAGGAGACATACAAATCAAATCCCGATGAGGCGGTGTGGAATTTACATGCAGAGGCTACTCTGGGCACTGATATTTCATGCACGGTTGAAACGGATGCGGGCGCTGTGAAAGCGGGCTTGCATCCGGCCACAGGCGGCGATGGTTCCCAAGCCTGCTCGGGTGATATGCTGCTGGAAGCTTTGGTAGCCTGCGCGGGCGTTACGCTTAAATCGGTAGCTACTGCTATGGGTATCAACATCAAAGAAGGGACGGTTAATGCGGAAGGCGTGCTGGATTTTGCCGGTACGCTGGGCGTTTCGCGCGAGGCGCCGGTGGGATTTAAAGAAGTGAACATGATGTTTGAACTTGATACCGACGCAGAGCCCCAAAAGCTTGAAAAATTAATTGAGCTTACCGAACGATATTGCGTAGTGTATCAAACATTGAAAACAAGTCCGGATACATCAACGTCCTTTTCGGTATCCAGCTAAAGAATTGAAGCTGCGTGGAGATGTAAATTTAGGGCAGATCTTAATGGATCAAGGTCAAAGATCGACCTTATAACTGCCTTTTACCTTGCGGTCAAGTTCGCGTTTTACATCGCGTTCCTTAATATCCTGACGCTTGTCGTGCTTCTGTTTGCCCTCTGCAATTCCAATCAGAAGCTTGGCATAGCCCTTTTTGAAATAAATTTTGAGCGGCACAAGCGTAAACCCCTTCCTTTTCACCGCCTTGTCCAGTTCTCTTATTTCGCGTTTTTTGAGAAGCAATTTTCGCTCCCGGCGTTCATCATGGTTGGCATACGAGCCCATTTTATATGGCTTGATATACATATTCTGCAGCCATACTTCACCATCCTTCAGGTAGGCAAAAGCTTCCCCAATGCTGGCATTTCCCTCACGGAGTGATTTCACTTCCGTCCCCTGCAGCGCAAGCCCCGCCTCATACGTTTCCTTTACATGATATTCGTGCCGCGCCTTCCGGTTTTTTATGGTTGGGGTTGATTTTTTTGACATTGTTGAAAAAAATTTTGTAAGGAATTCGGTGTTTAGTGGTCTTACTATAGGAGCTTTCAGCAATCAGCAATCAGCAGTAACCAGTATAACATGTTTTATGAAAAATTTTAGAAAATTATCGGTTTGGGACAAAAGTCATCAATTAACACTGGATATTTATAAATCAACCTCGTCTTATCCAAATGAAGAACGCTATGGATTGAAGAGCCAAATGCGTCGAGCAGTTTCATCAATTCCAACCAATATAGCTGAAGGATGTGGACGAAATACACAGCCACAATTTGCGCAGTTTCTAAACATTGCCTTCGGCTCAGCCTCGGAACTTGAATACCAAATTTTCTTTCCAAGGATTTAGAATTTATTAATGAACGTTCATTTCGTCAATTATTTGAAAGCGTTACTGAAATAAAAAAAAATGCTCGCCTCATTACTAAAAAAGGTACAAGCTGATAGCTGACTGCTAAACACTGACAGCTACTGCTCAGTAATCAAATCCAAGCTCACGCAAATCATCTATAATATCTTCGCCGGGTGATTTATCGGGCATCGTAGCATAGATACCCATAATCTGCTCTACCTCGGAAAGAGCTTTTTGGTTATCCGGGTTGATTTTAAGCACCTCAACAAATTGCCGCAGAGCGCCGGTCATTCGTTCCCGCATGCCCGTACTTTCTTCACCCTGATATTCCAGAAAAATGCCATAATTGAGGTGCACCTTTTCAGCCAGCATTTGCAGGTCGGCCGGGGTCTCGGCGGAGTCGGCGCCATCAAGCAAATCAAGTGCGTCCTCGTATTGATTCTCGGCTATAAGCTGATCAACGCGCTGCTGCATATTTTCCGGCGTACCGGAAGAACAGCCTATAAATGCGAGGAGCAAAAAAAAGAAAAAGTAACGCGTGGAAACCATGATAAAATTATGTTTGATATTTGGGTATCAGTATGTAGAGGCCTTTGAATAACCTACCTCTATTTCTCCCAAAGGGATGCCTATGGTAAAAGGCATACCTGCGGTGCAATGAGTCCCGATTATTTCATCGGGCGAATGTAGTCTTCCGAAGGAATCCCTTTGGGAGAAGACTCTTGGATAGTATTTCAAATGTCTCTATGTACAAACTTAAGGCTTTCCTAAAGATACAAAAAAGTTTTTCAGATTAAATAAATGGGATTTGGGCTGATGCACAGCACAAATATAACCATGCAGCTCCAGCCTAAAAATTTGCGCTTAGGATCTAACGCTTTTTCGTACCGTGCCGGGGGGTGCTCCACGCCTACAAAATAAGCTAGGAAAAATGACCAGAATATCCATATCAGTGATCCGGCGGTTTCAATATTGCCGACAATAAAAAACAGATATCCTACGGTAACAGCCAGCGATGCAACTAAAGCCGGTGCAATCCATTGATGGTTATTGTGATAGGCCCGCCGCAGCAGTAAAAACAGCACGCCGGTCCAGATTAAGACACTTAACATTCCACCGGCGGTATCCCATTCACCCAGCGCTAAATGAAGAGACGGAATGGCTTGGATGCCGCCAAAGGTGACTAAAACACCAAAAAATATGCGGGCTACCGTTTTGTGTTTTTTATATCCAATGAGGGAATACAGAATGTGCCCGCCGTCGAGCTGACCCACCGGCGTAAGGTTTAAGGCGGTAAAAAAGAGCCCCAGCCAGCCGGCAAATAGAAAGGGGTAGTGGTACATTTCCCACATGGGGGGCACATTGGTAAAAAATTGTGCTAAAAAGCTGTATAGCAGGGTGTTGCCCACAATCATGGTGGTGCCGGGAGCGGCATCACCTACCGGCTGAGCCGGGAAGGCTCCGTTGCTTTCAATGAAGCTTTTTACCGCTTCATGTCCGGAAAAATTGAGGATGTAAGATGGATCGGGCAGCGTGGCAAAACCAAATAATAAAATGCCCAGTGAGATGACAAACCCTGCCAGTGGTCCGGCCGCGCCCACATCAAACATTTTATAGGAGTGATTTATTTTTTGCTTTATACGAATGACAGCCCCAAAGGTGCCGATACCCAGCGGGAAGGGAATAAAATAGGGCAGCGTAACGCGTATTTTATGATAGAGTGCCGCAAAATAATGCCCAAATTCATGCACGCCTAAAAAGCCCAATAGCAGCCCGGCAAATAATACACCGCGCCAGAAATCAGAAAGGCTGGGCAAGGCTACCGGAAACAACGATTGCTGAAAACCGACAAACTGCGCACCGGCTAATGAAACGCAGCCAAAGGTGAGCAGAAACAACCCCAAATGTTTGAGAATGGTTTTAGTATCGGGGCGGTTTTGGTGTACCGAAGAAACGGGTTGATGCGTGGTATCAAAAATCTGTGGATGATTCCATCCGGATGATTGTTCTTGATTGTCCAAGAAGAAAAGATTTAATTAGTTCTCAAAATGGGCATGGTCATGCAGCGGGCTCCGCCACGGCCGCGGCAAAGTTCGTGGCCCATAAAACTGATGGCCATCTTCTGCCCGGAGGGATCAAAATCAGTATTCTTATATTTTTCAATAAACTCGTACTGATTAATAATTTGATAGCCTTGTTCTTTCAACGCCTGAAAGGTATTGGTGTTGCGTTCATACCCCACAATAACGCCGGGTGCCAGGGCAAATACGTTTGCTCCGTCCGTCCATTGCTCACGATATTGGTTGGTTTGATGCTCTCCGCCGCATTTAATGAAGGTGATGTCGCGATCCAACAATTCTTCAAGTGCTTCTTTGAGTGAAGGCATGGTAGTAGACTGTATGCAGTCATCATTTTTCGAAAGCACCGAAATATTATGATCTCTTTGCATAATGGCCGGCGGAAAAACGATGCACTCGTTTTCACTGGCAAAGGTAAAAATGGTATCCAAGTGCATGGATGAGCGTTTTTTGGGAATGTCAACAGCAACGATATGCTCAAATCCATCATCGAGCAATTGTTCGGAGGCGGTCATCAGGGCGCTGAACGAAGTGCGCTCACTCATTCCAATAAGCACCACCTTGTCGGAGGCGACCAGCACATCGCCGCCCTCGATGGACTCATGGTTTGACGGAGTGATCAGACGCTTGTTTAAATCACTGAAAAGCGGATGATATTTAATCAGGGCTTTCATCAGCAGTGATTCACGAAGGCGCGCCTTCTTGGCCGGTTTAGCCAGCAAAATGTGGTTGCCAATCACCGCCGCAAGATCACGCGTAAATAAAAGATTGGGGCTGGGGGGGAGCGTAAAATGCCGGATGGCCGGGGTAGTTCCTTCAACGGTGAATTGCAGCAGTTCCTTGGCTTTCAAATCCCGCAATTGACCTTCAATCGTGTGCAGGTTATCTTCCGGCAACTCCCGAATTAAGGCTTCAATCAGGGCATTGCGGGCGTCGGCATTTTGCAGACATTCTTGAATCAGATCCGTTATCTGGAAAATACGCCCGTCGGCGGGCATGGCTGCTTTAAAAATTTGCAGCATATCGATATGTTCTTGCCGGGCATCTTCTTCAAAAATAATGTCATCAAAAAGAAGCTGTTCCTTCAAGTTTGGGTTCACCAGCGATACCTCGTTGCCCGGCGTATGTACAATTACGCCTTTAAGGCGCCCGGTTTCTGATGAAACGGATAATTCCATGGATGGTATTCAATTCATTTGTGGTTTTGAACGTTGAATATACAGCTTACGCCTGCATTTACTAAATGATTTTTAATTGCCAACTAAGGCATAAAATTTCGATATTACCGCACGATATGCCACGTAATACCGTTGTAAAAATTCATAAAAATTGAAAGTAGAAAAGAAGCATGCTACAAAAAACAGAAATAGAATCACTGGTTTCCTTGCTCGAAGATCCGGATCCCTATGTACAGGGAGAAGTCAAAAAAAGGTTGTTTGAGCTGGGCCAACATGCCGTTCCGTTGCTTGATCAACAAAAAAACAGTGCCACGAATGATGAGGAACGCGCCCTCATCACCGATATTATTCGCCATATCACCTATGGCAACATGGAAGAAGATTTTGTTGATGTTCTTGAAGGCGGACTTAGCAATTTACAGCAGCTTGAAAATGCGGTATTCATCCTGTCGCGCTTCGAAAACCCCACACTGCGGGTTGGAGAATACAAGCGCAAACTCGACCGTTTTGCAGAAACTATTCGTGACGAAATACGCTACCAGCCCAGCGATGTGAAACAAATGCGATTGCTGCTTGATTTTATATTTGTAGAGCTCGGCTTTTCCGGCGGTACAACTGAATACTACGACACCGATAACGCTTTTGTGGACAAAGTTATTGACCGCCGCCGCGGCCTGCCCATTGCACTGGCAATGATTGTACTGTTTTTAGCACGCCGCCTGGATCTCCCTTTTTGCGGGGTGAATATGCCTATCCATTTTATGTTAAAATTTAAGGGCGAAAAGGAGGAAATTCTTATTGATCCGTTTGATCACGGCAAGTCGGTTACCTATAACCAGTGTCACTATTTCTTAAAACAGAATGGCGTGGAGCCCAAACCGGTACATTTCCATGAGGCAAGTGAGCCGATCATCCTGGCCCGGTGCATTGGCAACCTGATGCGCAGCTACCGCCGCAATGAGCAGCAACAAAATGCCAGCGATTTGCAAAACCTTCTCCAAACGCTCGATATGATGTGCTTGTAGGTGGGGCTTGCAGAACTACCATTACTTAAATTTGTCATCGCGAGCCCAGAATTTTGGGGCGTGGCGATCTCCCTTTTTTGATTATGATTCTCTTTTGTAAGGGGATTGCCGCACTACGCTTATTACATTCGCTTCGTTCGCAATGACAATAGAGTCCTGAAGAGAACTCAATGAGAGAGAGGTTACTTCAGATGAAATTCTGTGGTGTTTTCGGAATACTCAAACGGGTTGATTTGATGGGCCAGCGCGTAAAAAGATTTGGCCTCCTCCTCCTCACCGCTAAAGGAATAAATATCGCCCGCCAATTTATATAGATATGGATTGGAGGGCGCCTCATCCAGCAGCGCCCGAAGTTTGGGAATAGCATCTTCCATTTTCTTCTCATCAATAAGGATAGCCAACCGGTATAACTCCGATTGCAGCGACTCCTGCTGCGAGCTAAGCAGATTCATATAATACAGGCAGCGCGAATAGATATTCCGGTTAAAATAAAATCGGACAATTTCATAAATGATGCCCGGTGGAATTTCGTGTTCATCAAGCCGGTCCTCCAACTCGCGCATAATATCGCGTTTTTCCATCACCATCATTAAATGCACCAGCTGGACCAGCGTTTCTTGATCATGCTCTGCTTTCATAATTTCTGTTTTCAGCTCATCGGTAAACAACTCGTTAAAAAGTTGTTTTATAACTTCCTCCGGATAAAGCGGGTTCACAAGCTCGTTAAGAGCCAGCAGTTGATCAAACCGGCTTAATGATTCCAGCTCATCTTTTGAATAGGTTTCCACCTCCCACTTTTCGTTGAAATAGGCAATGTTTTTCCAGTACAGATCGCTCTCGGTATCCAGGTCAAGTGCAAAAGTGGTGGTTCCGTAATGATGATTAAGTTGCACATCCGGGGCAATGCCCACTTTGTGGCCGGCTTTGCGCATTTGAAATGAAAGGTCAATATCATCAAAAAAGGCCAGCGTTAATTCTTCATCCATTTTCGCATTAACCTTAGTGCGAATCATCATACAAAAACTGTCCAGATAATCCGTCTGTAAAATCACCTCATCATGGTTCTGCATACTTTTGGACAGTTGGTCAGGGTTGAGGGTGCTGTCCGCCAGCGGGCCCAGCAGGGCATACCGCGGGTGGTCGTCCATAATTTGTTCCATCCGCGCTACTGCCGGACTCGTAAATTCCACATCATTATGAATCACACAAGCATAACGCCCCTGTGCCTTTTTAAGCCCCTGATTTACCGATGCTGCAAAGCCGTTATTTTTTTTATTGGTGATGACCGTGCAATTGAAAAAATTCTTTTCATGCATTTCTTCAAGGTAATCGTGCGTGTCATCGAGGCTGGCATTATCAATGATGATTAGCTCGGTAGTGGCCGGGTTGCAATATTCATTCATCGAAATAAGGCAGTGTTCCAGCGCCGGTTTGCCGTACAGGGCGGTAGGTACAATTAGGCTGGTGATAATATTTTCAGCATCAATCTCGTGGTGAACCCCCGCGGTATCGGCCTGCAGTTCATGTTTAAGTTCTGATGCCTCCACAAAGCGACGCTGGCGTTCCAGGAGTTCAATTTTTAGCTGCTTGGCATCGGGGTTTGAAGGCTCGTTTTGCAACACCTCTTCCACACACTCAAGAGCCCCGCTAAGCTGTCCTTCCAGCTTTAGGGTTACCGCTTTTTCGAGTAAGTCGTGGTCCCGTTCCTCCGGCGATTGCTGTTGAGTAATTGCAGGCAGCTGGTGCAAAATTTCGGTTAGCTTCTGGCGCTCTTTTGATGAAATTCCGGGCCTTCGAAGAAGCGTTAGTATAAGTTCTTGCCGATCACTGATGGAAGGAGCCGCATGTTTTGAGCCCGGTGCAGTGAAGAACGACTGTTCCTGTTCAAGGGCGTTAACGCCGTGGCGCAGCAGCCATTCAACGCCATGGTGGTGATTTAAAAAAGGATTGAAAAATTGACTGGTAGAGGAAATACGCTCCATATTCCACACAAATTGCGTATCGCCGGGCAGTTTTCCGCTTTGTACATATTCCCCCGGGTTTGCAAAATTTTCGGCCTGCAGAGTTGTATTGACGAGGCATGACGCGTCTGAGCTTTTAAGCTTTTTTATAGCTTGCCTCAATGCTTCCTCATCTATTGCGGTAATATATTCCGGCGCCCAGATGATGGATGAGCTTGCTTGTTGAAGGGCTTCATTCAGACGGTTGCCGCGTCCAAGCGCTTGCTCATGCTCAAAAAAGAAGGTATGGTCGTGTTCATAATATTCAAGCAGACTTTGAATAGCTTGCACGGTTCCGTCGGTGGATGCATCATCAATGATGATGAGCTCAAAAGCCGTTTCTTCAAGCTCGTAAAGTGCTGCAAGAATAGGTTCCACTTCATCCCGCTGATTGTGGAACCAAAGTAAGACGGAAATGTTGGGGATTTGATCCATATAAAAATTAGCTGGCGTTAAATCTTTGCTTAAGGAATATACAAGGACAAATGAAAAAGGCGAAAAAAGATGTTTTGTTAATACAAATCGGAATTGATCCAAAGGGTTCTACTTATCCCGGAGTAACGGACGCGTCAAAACTGTAGCGTAAAGGTTGTACCCTCATTCGGTGTAGAATCAACGCTGAGTGTACCCCCATGGGCGCGCATAATTTGCCGCGAAAGGCTTAACCCAATACCCGAGCCACTTCCTTGATACGGCCGCCGCGAACTGTAGAACGGAATAAAAATTTTGTCCAGCTTATCGGCATTAATGCCCGAACCGTCATCATGCACATAAATATTAATATTTCCACCGCTTGCAATTTCGCTGTTTAAGGTAATGGTTCCGCGCTCTTGATTCTTAAGTGCCCGGAATGCGTTCTTTATCAGGTTGATGAGTACTTGTTCTACCAGGTGCGGATCAGCTGTGATTTCCAGTGAATCAGGTTCCACACTCACCTTAATATTGATATTTTGCTTTTCAGCTTCGCCTTTGTTCAAATTCTTAACACGTTTAAGCAGCATTGCAACAGAAAAAAGTTTGGCATCAGGATTGGGCACTTTGGTAAAATCGCGATAAGAATTAACGAATCGGATCAATCCGTGGCTGCGGTTTTCAATAGTTTCCAGTGCTTCGGAGACATCTTTCACCGCTTCCTTCTCAATTGTGTAGGCTTCATTTTTTTCGTACGTATGGGTGCGCAGCAACAGTTGCACCGTATTGGACAGCGAGGCAATAGGCGTTACCGAGTTCATGATTTCATGGGCCAGCACCTGCGTAAGATTTTGCCAGGCTTCCATTTCCTTATCTTCCAGCTCGGCGTTTATGTCTTGAAATGAGACCAGCTTATACATCTCATCACGCAGGCGAAATGTTGTTGCATGAATGGCCAGCTGCAGCGATTTATTATTGATTGGCACCCGAACCACACTACGATTCCCTCCTTTAAGATCTTTGATTGCTTCAACCAGTGCCGGACTTATCGAGCTCAGATCATCAATAGCACGCAGGGACGGGATTTGAAAAAGCCGTTTGGCGGCAGTGTTAATCAGCTCTACTTCTCCTTGTTGATTGAATGAAATGAGCCCGATGCCGATATGCTGTACCACGGTCTGCATATACCGGAAATGAATCTGTTTTTCAATACGCTGCTCTTTAAAGGCTTCAATTACGTTGGTTAATGTTTCATCCAGTTGTTTAAAGGAGCGGCCCAACTTTTCTGATGAGAATGTGCGGGAAAAATCGGAATAGCGTATGGAATTGAAGAAACGGTTGAGTTTACGATTGGTACGTTCAACATAATGAATGAGGCGTATAATTTGATATAAAACGAGCAGGGTGAGCAAGCCCGCGCTGATGTAAAAGTCGGTATTCCCCCACAGGTAAATGCCCCCGGCAAGGGTGATGGCCAGCAGCACTATCCTAATAATAATATTTAGCCTGAAATTTTTGAGCATGGTTAAAAGCTTTCGGCTATCAGCATTCAGCTGTCAGCTCACTGAAACTTGATAGCTTATTCATAAATCATACTTCTCCATCCGGCGGTATAAGGCGGCGCGGGAAATTCCCAGCTCCTCAGCCGATTTCGAGATGTTACCATCGAATTTATCCAGCGCTTTTTGGATGACTGTCTGTTCAACGGTTTCAAGATTATAATTTTCAATATCCGGGGCATCATCCGCCCTCTTTGGTTGGCTGAGTAAAAAATCATCCGTGTGCAATACGGCTGAATCGGCCATGATTACAGCTCGTTCTACGGCATGTTCCAATTCACGTACGTTTCCCGGCCATCGGTATTTTTTTAGTTCACCTAAAACAACATCGGATACGGTTGTAATATGCTTGTCATATTTTTGGCTGTACTTATCAATAAAATGGCGTGTGAGCAATACAATATCTTCTTTTCGCTCACGCAAAGCGGGCACTTTTATATGGATGGTATTAATACGGTAAAGCAGATCCTGGCGAAACTGATTTTCGTCGGAGAGATACTCAATAGATTCATTGGTGGCACAAATTAACCGGATGTCAACATTCACCGGCTCATTTGATCCAAGGCGCGTTACTTTTAGGCTCTCAATAGCAGACAAAAGTTTTGATTGAAGGGCAAGCGGAAGGTTTCCAATTTCATCCAGAAAGAGGGTGCCGCCGTCGGCTACCTCAAACCGGCCGGGCCGGGCTTCCTTTGCATCGGTAAAGGCGCCTTTGGTGTGCCCGAAAAGCTCGCTTTCAAACAGATTTTCGCTGATGGCCCCGATATCTACATTAATAAATACCTCATCCGACCGTTCTGAGCGGCGGTGCAGCGCGCGTGCTACCAGCTCCTTGCCCGTGCCATTTTCGCCTGTAATGAGCACATTGGCGGGGGTTTTGGCTACTTTTTCAATGGTCTCAAATACCCGGTTCATCACCTCACTTTGGCCCACAATATCTTGGTAATTTTGGTCAATTTGAGCGTTAATCTGCTTCTGTCGGCTTCGAAGTGTATTTGCTTCACGCCGCGACTCGGCAAGACTTAAAGCTGAATTTGTGGTGCCCAGCAACTTTTCATTTTGCCAGGGCTTGAGCACAAAATCGGTAGCGCCCATTTTCACGGCTTTCACTGCTTTTTCCACATTGCCATAAGCAGTAATTAAAACAACGGCAATGGACGAATCAATATCCTGTATTTTTTGCAGCCATTTGAAGCCCTCTTTACCACTGCTCACATCCTCGGTAAAATTCATGTCCAGCAAAATGACGTCGTATTCGGTATTTTCAAGCCGGTCCGGAATTATCCTGGGATCTCTTTCGGTATCAACTTTCTTAAAATGTTGTTTAAGATATAGCTTGGCGGCTTGCAGCACATCTTTGTCATCATCTATTATAAGAATGGAGCCGGTGTTATCTTGGGACATGGAGATTTGGTTTAAGAGTATTCAGCTATCAGCTATTTTTGGGGCTGATTACTGAAAGCTGTAAGCTGACTGTCCGATATTGAACACTATTGTGCGTATGCGAACAATGAAAATTATCTAATATGGACTTCATTAGCTCTAAAGCAAGAAAAAGAACTTTGGCATGAATATTGTAATTATTATTAATAAAAACTAAATCATAAAACAAAGAATGGAAAAAAAATCACGCAAAGACATTTCCAGTGCGGGAATGGATAAGAAAATTGAAGTACCCACATGGACGCCCAAACGCATTGCTATGCTGCTGGGCGGTATTCTCATCATCGCGTTTTTCGTGTATGCTTTTTGGTTTATGGATACCCGATCAACGCTGAATGTGGATACGGAAAAGCTGACCGTTAGCACCGTACAGGAGCGGTCGTTCCGGGAGTCTATTCCGCTAACCGGTACGGTACAGCCCATTCAAACCATAAAGTTAGATGCGCTTGAGGGCGGGGTGGTAGAAAAAATTTACATTGAATCGGGCACCATGGTTGAACAGGGTGATACCATTTTAACGCTGTCTAATTCTGATTTGCAACTGCAAGTACTGAGCCGAACATCAGGAATATATGATCAAATTAACCAGACGCGTAATTCGCGCCTTAATATTGAGCAAAATACACTGAATCTGAAAAGTCAGTTGGCTAATGCCGAAAACCAGCTTGCCATTAACCGCTCAAACTATCAGCGGCTAAAAAAGTTGCACGAACGAGATTTGATTGCTGGACAAGAGTATTTGGAAGCCAAAGAAAATTATGAGTACCAGCAAAAACGCTATGAGTTTACCTATGCGTCATTCAAACAGGATTCTATTAAAGTTGGCCGGCAGCTTCGCCAGATAGACCAGTCGTTGGACCGGATGGATCAAAGTTTGGAAAAGGTGCAAAATATTTTAGATCGTCTGGTTTTTAGAGCACCGATTGCCGGGCAACTTTCTACCATTGAAATGTATCCGGGGCAGTCTATTCAGCGAGGGGAAAGCATTGGTCAGGTTGATATTTTGGACCGCTATAAAGTCCGTGTTGGTGTTGATGAGTATTATTTAGCGCGTATACGGCAGGGATTGAAAGGTACCTTTGATTACGGTGGACAAACCCAACAGTTGGAAATCACCAAGGTATATCCGGTGGTTGAGGAAGGGCAATTTAAAGTAGATATGGAATTTATTAACGGTTCGCCGGATGATCTCACCCGGGGACAATCGTTGCGTATTCGTTTGCAGTTGAGTGAGCGATCAACAAATGCTATTGTACTGTCTAAGGGCGGATTTTACCAGTCTACCGGCGGGAATTGGGTATTTAAAGTAGTAGAGGATGGACAAAAAGCGATATATCAACCCGTGGAATTAGGACGGCAAAACCCGGAGTATTATGAAGTGCTTTCGGGGCTGCAAGCAGGGGATAAAGTGATAACCAGCAGTTACGAGACTTTTGGGGATAATGAAATACTAAATTTGGAATAAATAGAACGCAGAAACCGCGGATTGGACGGATTTGCGCAGAACTTTTTAATTTTACAGCGGGTATCCGTTAGATCTGTTTTATCCGTGTTCCATTGTTCCTTACAAACTTTTTAAAACTGACCATCAATAAACCAAAAACATCATGATTAATACTAAAAACCTTAAAAAGATTTACATCACCGAAGATGTAGAAACCACGGCACTTAATAACGTGAACCTCGAAATTGAGGCCGGCGAATTCTGTGCCATAATGGGTCCCTCCGGCTGCGGAAAATCTACCCTGCTCAATATTATGGGTCTGCTGGATAACCCCAGCGAGGGCGAATACCATTTTATGGGTGAGGAAATTTCTGATAAATCGGAAAGAGACCGGGCCCAACTGCGCAAAGGCAATATCGGCTTTGTATTCCAAAGTTTTAACCTGATTGACGAACTCACCGTCTTCGAAAATGTGGAACTGCCGCTTTTGTACCTGGGCGTTTCCACATCAGAGCGCAAAGAAAAGGTAGAGACGGCCCTGGACCGCATGAATATGATGCACCGCCGGAACCACTTTCCGCAGCAGCTTTCCGGAGGGCAGCAGCAGCGGGTAGCTATAGCCCGTGCCACCGTGGCCGACGCTAAACTTATTTTAGCTGATGAGCCGACCGGAAACCTCGATTCCGACCACGGCGATGAAGTGATGAAGCTGCTGGCCGAGCTTAACGAAAAGGGCACTACCATTGTGATGGTAACCCACTCCCCGCACGATGCCGACTACGCCCGGCGCGTCATCCACCTGTTTGATGGACACGTGGTCACCGAAAATATGCAGGAAGGGTTTCATGTGTAGCGCGAGCTTTAGCTCGCGTACCCTTTGTGGTGTGTTCAGTTGTAAAACCACCCGCTATAAACCACTAACAGCATACTACTAACAACATCCAACATTATGTTACAAAATTACATAAAAATTGCGTTTCGAAATTTTCGAAAAAATCCCGGATACTCTTTCATTAATGTATTAGGACTGGCCATCGGTTTGAGCTGTTTTATTATGATTACCGCTTACATCAGCTATGAACTCAGTTTTGACCAGTTTAATGAAAAAGCCGACCGAACGTACCGTGTGGTGCACCAGCAACCCGATAATTTCTTTCTCGGAACCAATCACTTTGCTGTTACGCCGGCACCCTTAGAAAAGGCGATCCGAGCAGATTTTTCGGAAGTAGAAGAGGCTACAACCATCGGAAAGCGTAGTCTGTTTATGTCGGTTGATGGCCGGGCGTTCCACGAGAAAGGCATTATCGCTTCTCCATCTTTTTTTGATGTTTTCACTTTTCCATTGCGTGATGGGAATCCCAAAACTGCACTTGCGTCACCCAGTTCCATTGTTCTTACCAAAGATTTGGCAAAAAAATTGTTTGGGGATGAAGACCCGATGGGCAAAACCATTACCAGTAATGATGATAAAGAGTTTCGGGTAAGCGGCTTGATTGAAGAGGTACCGGAGAATTCCCATTTCTCATTTGATTATGTTACTCCTGCAAGCTCTGATGAAAATTATGTTCGGAATAAAGAGGAATGGAGAAACAGCGGGTGGTACACCTACATTGTGCTGAAGGAAGGGGCGGATGCTACACAGTTGCAGGCAAAATTGCCGGAATTCATCTCCACATATTCCCCAAATAATTATAAATACTATTTACAAGCATTAACAGATATTCATTTACATTCGCAAATCAACTCCGAATTTTCTGCTAATAACAACATTAAATATATTTACCTTTTTGCAGGAATCGCGTTATTGGTTCTTCTGCTTGCCATGATAAACTATATGAACTTGGCAGTGGCACAATCTATCAGGCGAACCAAAGAAGTAGGTCTTCGGAAAGTGATCGGCGCTAAACGCGGGCAATTGATCGCTCAGTTTTTAAGTGAATCCATGCTTGTAGCATTCTTGGCTCTATTTCTGGCTCTGTTTTTATCCGAACTGGCTCTCCCATTGTTCGATGGCCTGGTTGAAGGGCCTCTGGGCCTGTCGTACCTTCAAGAACCGCAATTCATGGCCATGATTTTTGGGTGCACTTTTATTGCTGCACTGATCTCCGGAAGTTACCCGGCCTTTTTTGCAACCCGTTTACAACCTCGTAAAGCCCTAAAGGGAGGACAAGAAAAAGGAAGAACCCGATCGAATCTTAGGAACTTGTTGATTGTGGGTCAGTTTGCCGCATCCATCATCCTTGTAATTTGCAGTATTGTAATTTATCAGCAACTCAGCTATATCCAGACTACCGAAATGGGATACGACCGGGAGCATATCCTTACGCTGAGCATTCAGGATGATGAGATAGAACGGCAGATTAATGCTATTCGGCAAGAACTGCTAAAAGATCCCCGAATTATTGCGGCTGCCACCTCTGATCAGCTTCCAAACAACATCGCCGCTCAAACAGTAATACAAGGCTGGGAAGGCAGTGGAGACCCTGAACAAGAACTGCCGATATATATTACTGGGGTAGGCAACCATTTCACTGAACTGTATGATATGGAACTTCTTAGAGGTCGTAATTTTTCTTCGAAAATTTCTTCCGATACAACTCAGGGAGCTTACCTTCTCAACGAAACTGCTGTAAAAGCATTGGGCTGGAACATAGACACGGCTGTCGGCAAATCCTTATCAGCCTGGGCGGGCGATGGTACCGTGGTCGGGGTGGTCAAAGATTTTAATATGCATTCGGTTCATATGCAAATTCAACCGTTAACAATGTATCTTGAACCTTCCAGATTTCGTTTTGTATCGCTGAAGCTGCAACCAACAGATCTGCCTGAAACAGTGGATTTCGTTACCGAGACTATGTCCGATTTCAGTAATTACCCGGTTTCCTATTCTTTCTTAGATGATGTCTTTGATCAGCAATACAAAACGGAAAACCGCCTTGGAGAAATCGTTGGATATTTTACGCTTTTAGCTCTGTTCATCGCAATGTTAGGGCTTTTGGGTCTTGTAGCTTATACCGCTGAACAACGCACCAAGGAAATTGGTATTCGCAAAGTGCTCGGGGCAACGGTCACAAATATTGTAGGTCTGCTCAGCAAAGATTTCCTAAAACTGGTGGCTCTCGGCTTTGTGATTGCCGTGCCCATAGCCTGGTATGCCATGAACCAATGGCTGGCGGACTTTGCCTACAAGATTGAAATCAGTCCCGGTATCTTTCTGCTGGCCGGGGGGCTGGCTTTACTTATAGCTTTAGCTACGGTGAGTTGGCAAAGCATAAGGGCAGCATTAGCGAATCCGGTTGATTCGTTGCGGTCGGAATAAATTTTATCTGTTGTATGTGGTTTGTGGTCAGTTGTAAAAACGCCACAACCCACAACAGACAACCAACAACACACAACTAAGAACATACAATTATGTTACAAAACTACCTCAAAATTGCCTGGCGTCATTTAACAAGCCATAAAGGATATGCCTTTATTAATATCGTGGGTTTAGGCGTTGGTCTGGCCGCTTGTATTATGATTGGCCTGTGGGTGAGTTATGAACTTAGTTATGACACCTATCACAAAAACTCTAATCGGATTTACCGGGTGTTGAGCGGTGCCTCGGCCGCTACCCAACCGCCACTGGCGGGAGCACTAAAAGCAGACTATCCGGATCTTGTAAAAGAGGCTACGCGGTTCTGGCCTATCCAGGCGCCGGCCGATTTGGCGTACAAAGATAAAACGTTTGCAGAGAAGCGAATTACGTATGCCGATCCTTCGGTATTCCGGGTGTTTTCCCATCCGATGGTACGGGGCAATGCCGAATCAGCCCTGTCGGCGCCCAACTCTATTGTATTAAGTGAAACAACAGCCGAAAAGTATTTTGGGAGTGATAACCCGATGGGAGAAACGATGAATATGTGGGGGCGTGATTTGGAGGTGACGGGCGTTTTTGAAGACGTGCCATTTAATTCACATCATCATTTTGATGCACTTGTGCCTATGGCCCGGCTTAGAACCTACATGGGTAATATGATGGACAACTGGTCATGGAACGGTTTCTATACCTACATAATACCATCGGATAATGTGGAACCGACAATGATAGAAAACGCTTTACCCTCGCTTTATACAAAATATGCAGGCGATGATTTCCCGAAGGCTCGGTTGCAACCGCTAACTGATATTTATTTTCATCCTCAGGATAAAGATATAGGCGTTGTTTCCGGTAATTTGACCTACGTATATATTCTTGTAATCATTGCAATTTTTGTTTTGGTGGTGGCGTGCGTCAATTTTATGAATCTGTCCACCGCCTACTCCACCCTGCGTGAAAAAGAAGTAGGAATGCGGAAGACGCTGGGGGCCAGTCGCCGCCAGTTGATTGCCCAATTTTTAGGTGAAGCTATTATACTAAGTTTTGCTGCTCTGGCATTGGCTCTTATCTTGGTTGAATTGAGCCTTCCTTTTTTCAGTGATTTCACCCAAAAACCATTGAGTATGGCATACGGTTATGATGGGTTGGCTGCGATAAGTCTTGCGGGTGTTGCCCTTATCGTAGGCATTATAGCAGGAAGTTATCCCGCTTTTGTTTTATCTACGTTTAATCCTGTGAATACACTCAAAGGGAAATCAACACAAGCATCATCAGGATCAATATCATTGCGTAAAGGATTGGTGGTCTTTCAGTTCTGCATATCAACATTTCTCATTATCGCAGCCATAACGGTGTTTTCGCAGCTTAATTACATGCAAAATAAAAGCCTGGGTTTTGATGATGAGCAAGTGGTAGTCATGGAAGGAAAAAACTACCCGGTTCTTCGCAAAGAGTTACTTACGCTTCCGGGCGTATCGAGCGTTTCGGGAGCATACAACGTGCCGGGGCAGCGCTTTCCGTTTTATCCCATGCGAACCGAACAAATGCCGGCTGATTCTTTGCCTTCCATGCGCACCCTTCGGGTCAACGCGGGTTTCATTGAAACCATGGGAATGAAAATGGCCACCGGCCGCTCTTTTGATGAAGAACGGGCAAGCGACCAAAACGCATTTGTGATTAACAAAGCAGCGGCTTCTTTTTTAGGATGGGACAATCCTGTGGGCGAAAAAATGGAGTGGTATGATTTTAGTGAGGATGGAACCTCCTTTGAAGTTTCCAAAGAAGGGCAGGTGATCGGTGTGGTAGAAGATTTTAATTATGCTTCGCTCCATAATCCAATCGAGCCGCTTATCATGCATCTTAGCAATGAAGTTAATTCAACTTTAGTACGGCTACAGCCGGACCAAACGGCTGAGACGTTGACTCAAATTCGGGAGACATGGAACGCCGTTTCACCGGGTAGTTACTTTTGGTATTACTTCTTGGATCAGGAGCTGGATCGGCAATACAATTCCGAAAAACGGCTGGGGCAGGTGTTTGGGGGCTTAACATTACTGGCGTTATTTATTGCTTGCCTTGGACTGTTAGGATTAACGGCGTTTACTGCTCGTCAACGCACCAAAGAAATTGGCATTCGCAAGGTGTTGGGAGCCACGATGACTAATATTGTAGGCTTGCTCAGCAAAGATTTCTTAAAGCTGGTGGTTTTAGGCTTCATCATTGCGGTGCCGATTGCCTGGTATGCCATGAACCAATGGCTGGCTGATTTTGCCTATAAAATTGAGATTGGACCCGGTATCTTTTTGCTGGCCGGTGGACTGGCTTTGCTCATTGCCCTGGCCACGGTAAGCTGGCAGAGCATTCGCGCGGCTCTGGCGAACCCGGTGGACAGTTTGCGAAGTGAATAAAAGCTTAGGTAAAAATCCCCTCTTGCCTGTCCCGGTTTTTACGGGGAGAGGGGTGGATTTCGTCCCGCAGTTTGGGACGAAAGACGGGGTGTGTAATTCAACTGTTCTTCGGGAACAGAGCTCCCTCAGAACATGTGTTTCACCTTTGCCTCAACTAAAAATAAATAACCAAGCATTCAGCTTGCTGATAGCTGACCGCTGAAAACTGATAGCTAAAAAACATGATTAAACTTAGAAACGTAGATCGCTACATAGACAAGCGCTTTGAGCGCAATTTCATTTTAAAAGGAATTGATCTCGACATCAAGGAAGGCGATTTTATAACCATAATGGGGCCCAGCGGAGCGGGAAAATCAACCCTGCTCAATATCATCGGTTTTTTGGATGACGCCGATGAGGGTGAATATGAGTTTAACGGTGAGCCGGTGCAAGGACTGAGCGAAAAGCGCCGCACCGAATACCATCGCTCACATATTGGGTTTGTGTTTCAGGCTTATCATTTGATTGATGAGATGACGGTCTATGAAAACATTGAAATGCCGTTGCTGTATCGCAAAGTGAAAGGCAAAAAGCGCAAAGCGATGGTGGCTGATATGCTGGACCGGTTCAATATTGTAGCAAAAAAAGACCTGTTTCCCCCGCAGTTATCCGGCGGGCAGCAACAGGTGGTAGGCGTAGCGCGAGCGCTTATTGGCAAACCCCAATTGATTCTGGCTGATGAGCCGACGGGCAATCTCCACTCCGAGCAGAGCGAGCAGATTATGGAGTTATTTCAAAAACTGAACCGGGAAGAAGATGTAACTATCATTCAGGTAACGCACTCCCGAAAAATGGCCTCCTACGGCAAGCGCATCATCAACCTGCAAGACGGCGCCATTATTAAGGAAAATCCATATGATAAAGATTGATGAAAGCGTTCAGCGTTATTGATGTGTGATTTAATAAGTCTATGAGGTAAAATACATCCCCTTTATAAGAAAATTTTAACATTCAACTTTTTTTGTAACATTCCGCCCAATTGTTGTTCTTAACAATAAAGAGGATGAAATATGTCTCATCTTAATTCCGATTAACAGGGTATCAATGGTTAAAAATTACTTGAAGCTGGCATTTCGCAATTTTAAAAGGCGAAAAGGCCACACGATTATCAATGTATTAGGCTTGGCAATTGCTGTAGCCTGCTGCATTTTTATAGGGTTATATGTACAGCATGAGCTAAGCTATGATCGATTCCACCCAAATAGCGATGATATTTATCGGCTGACCCAAGCAACCATCACCCCGGAAAAAACCAATATGGATGCAACAACGCCCTTTCCGCTTGCACCCACGCTCGAATCGGAATATCCACGGTTGATCAAAAAAACGGTACGCCTGTTCAACGGTTTTGAAGAAACGCATACCATGATAGTTCCGGATGATACCTCTAATGTTACTAAAGCAAATCTCGAATCCTTTCTGGAATCTGATTTCTATTTTGCCGATTCGCTTTATTTTGAATTTTTTGATGCAAAACTAATTCGGGGCAATCCTAAAACGGCGCTATCAAAACCGCTTTCGCTGGTAATAACACCCGAGATAGCGAAGAAATTTTTCGGGGATGAAGACCCCATTGGGAAAACGGTTTATTATAATACCAGACGCATGAATATGACGGTAACCGGAATTATGGAACCGCTGCCGGCCAACTCCCATTTTAAAGCCGATATACTTGCTTCTTTCAACAGCCTGAATGTGTATTATTCAAATCCGGAAGAACTGTATAGTAACTGGTTTGGGAATAGAAATTGGACGTATGTACAGTTAAAAGATGGAATAAATGCCGATGAGCTTTCAAGCCGGTTGCCTGCTTTTGTAGAAAAGTATTACTCCAATACACGCGATGAAAATGCAACCTTTGAGATTGGGCTGCAACCGCTGGAACGCATTCATCTTTACTCTGATCTCAATTACGAGTTACAGTCCAACGGTTCCATCTTTTATATATATCTTTTTTCAACAGCGGCACTGCTACTCTTACTTATTGCCTGCATTAATTTTATGAATTTGGCCACCGCCCGCGCGGCCGAACGGAGCCGTGAGGTGGGTATTCGCAAAGCATTGGGCGCCGGTCGTTTTAATCTATTTTTGCAATTTATGGGTGAGGCATTTTTGCTCACCGTTATTGCGGTACTCATTGCGGTGGCTTTTGTGATGATATCCATGCCTTTCTTCAATAATTTTATAGGGCAAAGCCTGGTGTTTAATCCGTTTCAAAATAGCATGCTGCTGCTTGGCATTATAGGGTTGATTGTTGTAGTGGGGCTTTTTGCGGGAGCGTATCCGGCGTTGTACCTGTCGGGCTTAGAGCCACAGAAAATTTTACGCGGTGATTTGGCTACGGGCAAAGGCAGTACAACCTTGCGCAAGGGATTGGTTATTGTACAATTTACCATGTCAGTGATCCTTATCATCGGAACCATTGTTGTGTACCTACAGCTGCAGCACCTACAGGAAAAGAAGCTGGGTTTCGAAAAACAGCATATTGCCATCATGCCTATTTCGGGCAATCTAATTGCGTGGGAATACCCGACCTTTAAGCAACGAGTTGAGCAAAATTCGTCTATCCTTTCGGTGACCGGAATGGGCAAAATACTGGGTTCGGATGAAATAGATTCCTGGAAAATTGCCCCGGCCGGCAAGGGCGGTCAGCAGGGCGAAACCAATCATGCCTTATGGGTACTGCACGATTTTATTGAAACTTTTGGGGTACGGGTTGTGGCCGGACGTTCTTTTTCAAAAGAATATGCTACAGACGGTGAAAAGAGTTTACTTATAAATGAAAAAATGGCCCAGAAGCTGGGTCATGATAATCCACAGGCGGCTTTGGGAGAGTTGTTTTATTATACCGACAACGACGGTGGAAAAAATAAAATGCAGGTGATTGGGGTTGTTGAAGATTTTAACTATACCTCTGTAAAAAAAGAGATTAAACCCACGGTGATATGTTTGGCATATAATCAGGGATATCGGTTAGGTGCAATACATTTTGCCGCGGCAAAAATTGTACCGGGCCGCACGCAGCAGGCCCTGGCCCGCTTAGAAGAAGTATGGTCAGACATCAACTTAATCACACCCTTTAATTATTCTTTTCAAGAGGAGGAGTTGGAAAAAATATATGCATCGGAAGCTACTACCAGTTCGGTGATGGGAATATTTACGGTGCTTTGTATTCTTGTGGCGTGTCTCGGGCTTTTTGGGCTGGCATCTTTTACGGCATCAAAACGAACGAAAGAAATTGGTATCCGTAAAACGCTGGGAGCTTCGGAAAGTGGTATTGTGCTGTTGCTGTCAAAAGAATATTTTAAAATAGTTCTCATTGCAAATATAATTGCCTGGCCGGTTATCTACTATTTGACCTCTTGGTGGCTGCAGGATTTTCCTTACCGGCTGCAAATGGGATGGAATATGGCGGTTATATTTTTAGGGGTGGGCCTGTTAAGTATATTAATATGCCTTATTACCGTCGGCTATCAGTCGCTTAAAGCTGCTCTGCTGAATCCTGTTGAAAGCATCCGGCAGGAGTAGCAACAGGAGAAAATGTGTGGAATGGGGGATCACTTGGATTAGTCACCATTTATTAGAATTTTTTAATATCCCTACTTTTTTGTAACAAAAGGGGTGCCCGGTGTTCTTATCTATATTGGGAAAACATTAATCACTTTGCGAACTTAAACAATATATGACGATACATTTTCTGCAGAATGTATCGCTAAATAAAAAATACCGAGGCTGGATGAAGCCGCATTCGAAAGAGGCCCGAAAATTTCTTGATTTGTGCTGGGAACAGCAGATCTATAAAAATACCGACATAAAGCATGTTGAACTGGCTTTAATGTTAGGGTTTGAAAAATATCCGCCGTCCATAAATATGTGTAAAAATCATTTCGGGTTGACGATTGAATTTTTTTTTATACACTGCAAGGTAGCAGAAATCAAGGATTTTTTGGCTGACCCCGAAAGCAGAAAATATGAAATGAACGAAATAGCACAAAAATTAGGATATACCTATCGTTCAAAATTTAACCGTCTTTTTAAAAGTGTGACGGATATTACGCAGCGTGAGTTTTGGTATTTCCATGAGCACTTTGTTAAAACCACGGGCGTTTCGCTTGTTGAATATGAAGCACCGGATACCGGCATATATATGCCGCAAGACGGAAAGCCTACTTTTTTATCAAACTTCCTAAATAAGAAGGCTGCCAACCTAAACTATTACAACAATAACGGCTCACTTTAATAAAACCTAACCCTATGGACACCCCACCCCAAGAGGATTTAGAATATGGCAAAAAGATGCTGGCTGACCCCAATTTGCGTCATAAAAATATTAGTGCAATAGCAATGGAGGCGGGGTTTTACGAGGTTAAATATTTTAACATTGAACTCGGAAAAGACACAGATATGTGCCCGACAGAGTATCGCGCTTTTCATACTCAGTTTAAGCAGGTTACGGGGATGAGTCCGCAGGAATATATTGCCCGGCATGGCAAACCGTCTTGAAAATTTTGCCCATGCAAACCTTTAGGCCGTAGCTGGTGTTAGGGAACTCAACCCCAAACTAATACGACCCTATGGCCCGCAGTGACAAAAGCTCTGTTTTTTCAATTCTCAGAAATTTGAATATCAGCGGCCTCTTAAAACTTGCGCAAAAAGTAGATCTGGGCAAGCTCATCAGTAAGGTTAATAAGATGAGCGAGTCGGACCTTAAGAAGATGATGAAAATGATGGATGGGGGCAGTGCCGATCGTGAGCCGCCGCCCGTTGATGGCGATTTTTATGATCTGTCGGCCAAGCTTACCCCCGAGGAGCGTGAAATACAGCTTAAAGTTCGCGATTTTATGGAAACGGAGGTGGAACCTATCACCAATGAATACTGGCAAAAAGCAGAATTTCCGCTGCACATCATCCCTAAAATGGCCGCTCTCGATGTTTGTGGTCTCACGCTTGAGGGCTATGGCTGTCCGGGAAAATCGAATGTATTGCAGGGATTTATAGCACAGGAAATGGCGCGCATTGATCCGTCAATTTCCACTTTTTTTGGTGTGCAAAGCGGTCTGGCAATGGGTGCCATTTATGAATGTGGAAGTGAAGCACAAAAACAACAATGGCTGCCGGAAATGCAGAAGATGAACGTGCTGGGTGCCTTTGGGCTGACCGAACCGAAAGTAGGGTCGGCCGTAGCCGGCGGACTTACAACCAAGGCCAAGCGCAAGGGTGATACCTGGGTACTGAATGGCCAAAAGAAGTGGATTGGCAATGCCACCTTTTCCGACATTACCATTATTTGGGCCGAAGACGTGGACAGCGGCGATACCAAAGGCTTTATCGTAGAAAAAGACAATCCCGGATTCAAAGCAGATAAAATTGAGGATAAAATGGCGCTGCGCACGGTGCAGAATGCACTCATCACCCTTGAAGATTGTGAGGTGAAGGAAGAAAACCGCCTGCAGGAAGCACATTCATTTAAGGACACTTCCCGCATTTTAAAGTTGACCCGTGCTTCGGTGGCATGGCAGGCCGTGGGCTGCGCGCGGGGAGCTTACGAAAATGCCCTTGCCTATTGTAACGACCGCAAGCAGTTTGGGAAAACAATTGGGAGCTTTCAGTTAGTGCAAGATCTGCTGGTGGAAATGCTCACCAACCTTACGGCCATGCAGTCTATGGTGTTCCGGCTCTCCGAGCTGCAGGATGAGGGCAATCTGACGGACGAACGCGCATCGTTGGCCAAGGTTGTTTGTACACTCAAAACGCGTGATATTGTGAGCAAGGCCCGCGAACTTCTGGGCGGAAACGGCATTTTACTGCGCTATAATGTTGCGCGCTTCGTGGCCGACTCGGAAGCAATTTATTCATACGAGGGAACCAAGCAGATTAATTCACTTATTGTAGGCCGCGCTATTACCGGTAAGAGCGCTTTTGTATGACTGGCCTTTATTTTTAACGATTTGTTTTGGAGAGGCCTTTAAAAAACACAATTATTTAGTTTTGCAAAGGCCTCTTGGACTATAAACTGTATAAAATAGTTGCTTTTCCTCTGTGGGGCTCGGTCTCTTCTTCGCGCAATTTTTGGTAATAACCAAGCAGTTTGTAATATATTTCTGATCGCCTATCTTCATTCTATATTTTCTAATTAAATAATGATTTTTTATGAGACGTTTTTCAACATTGCTTTTCTTCCTGGGTTTTATGTTGCTTGGATATACGGTAAAAGCACAATCCAATACCAATATTTTCTACGATGTACGCTTTCCCAACGTAGCCCATAATGAAGCAGAAATTACGCTTAGCGTCAAAAATGTTAATCCCGGCCCGGTACAGTTTACCATGAGCCGCACATCACCCGGCCGCTATGCGCTGCACGAATTTGCCAAGAATGTGTATAACGTTTATGCTACAAATAACCAAGGTGATACGCTCGAAATCACCCGCCCCGACTTGCACAACTGGATGGTAAACAAACACAATGGCACGGTTAAATTTTCGTACACACTGTATGGCGATCGCGCCGATGGCACTTACTCGGGGGTGAACCGAGAACATGCCCACTTGAATATGCCCGCTACGTTTATCTGGGCCCAAGACCTGACGGATCAGCCCATAACCGTGCGCTTTCACCCCCCGAAAGATGCAAAATGGAAGGTAGCCAGCCAGCTTAAACCAACAAATTCGGCGAATACCTTCACCGCACCCAATTTTTACTACTTCATGGACAGCCCCACGGAACTCAGCGATTTTAGTATGAATTCCTGGACCGTTGCCGGCGATACTGCCGCATACACCATTCGGCTGGCGCTGCATCACAACGGTACTGTTCAGCAGTTTAACGAATATACCAATATGGCAAAAAAAGTGGTGGCCGAACAAATTGCCGTGTACGGTGAGCCCCCGGCCTTTGATTACGGCACCTACACCTTTATTGTTGATTATTTGCCCTATGTATTCGGCGACGGCATGGAGCATCGCAACTCCACCATCTTAACAAGCACCCGATCGCTTGAAGACGGAGCGATGCGTAATCTGGGAACACTTTCACACGAATTTTTCCACGCCTGGAATGTGGAACGGCTGCGTCCCCAAAGCCTGGAACCGTTTAATTTTACCGAGGCCAATGTGTCCGGCGCGCTGTGGTTCGCTGAGGGATTTACCAGCTATTATGATGATCTGATTATCCGCCGAACCGGGCTCACCTCCAACCAAGAATATGCCGAAGGATGGAGCGGAACGCTCAATTATGTGCTTAGTTCACCCGGCAGCAATTATTATAGTCCTGTTGAAATGAGCAAACAAGCTCCTTTTGTTGATGCAGCCAGTTCCATTGATCAACAAAATAAACCAAACACATTTATCTCTTATTATTCCTGGGGGGCGGTGTTGGGGCTGGGGCTTGATTTAACCCTGCGGTCAGAATTTAAGGACATCACCCTGGATGATTACATGCGCACCATGTGGCAAAAATTTGGCAAGCGCGAGATGCCCTACACCCTTGATGATTTAGAAACGATGTTAGCCGCATTAACGGACAACGCTGCCTTTGCCGAGCAGTTTTTTGACGATCATATTTACGGAAGCGCCATGGTTGATTTAAAACCGCTGTTGGCCCACGCCGGCTTTTTGCTGGAGCAAGAAAACCCCGGAGCGGCGGTGATGCAAACGGGAAGCACAAATATTGATTTCGAAGCGGATGAGCCTACCATTTCAGCGAATACTACGGTGGGCAGTCCCTTGTATAAGGCCGGTGTGGATCGGGGTGACATTGTTTTAAGTATTGGTGGACAGGAGATCAGCAATGCGCGCGATTTACAACGACTATTAGCCGCTCATTCCCCGGGCGATTCTTTGTCCATTACTTACCGATCGCTTGATGAAAAATATGAAAGCACTCTTGTTTTAGCCGAAGACCCCACCCTGCAAATGGTGCCCTACGAACAGGTCGGCAAGGAGTTGACCAGTGAAATGAAATCATTCCGGGAAAGCTGGCTGGGCAGCAAGGCTGAAAAGTGAGAACTACACTTTTTTTGCTTTGGTGAGGGCGTTTACGATTACATAAAGAATGCCCATGCTGATCATAATCAGCCCGGTGCCCCACAGGGTACTCCCAAAGAAAATTTCGCCCATTTCATAATAGGGGACGTTGTAAAAACCCTATTCTTATTGCACCGAGGTGAGTACAGTGCGGCTCCGAAGGAATCCCTTTGGGTCAACCTCCTAACGAAAGCGGATCGCCGCATATAGGCATAAAAATCCAATCAAAAAAACCGAAAGGTCGCCTCGCAGATTCAACCTTGGCTTAGGCAAATATAAAAATTAGATTTTTTTAATGTTTAAAATTTTAATAAGTTAAGTGCTTGCGCCTAAGTAATTAAGAGTAATAATAGTAAGATTAAACGTAGTTTAGGCGCTAAGTAGTAGAAAAATTTACGATTTTCATCAAAAGAAATGAGCTTTGGAGCATTCTATGGAAGTCCGAAAGGACCCTATTAAGACTCCCCAGTAAAGAAAAAGTAGAAAAAAGAGATGCTTCAAAACGATAAGTTATTTGATCTTTCCGTTGAACCCATGTGTATTGCAGGCACTGATGGATATTTTAAAAGGGTAAACAAGGCTTTTGAAGAGATCTTGGGCTTTTCTGAAGAGGAACTTACTTCCCGGCCATTTTTAGATTTTGTTCACCCTGATGATATAGATTCGACGCTACAAGTAATGGAGGAGTTGGAAGAAGGAAAAACAACCTTGGATTTTACCAATCGGTATCGAACCCAGAACGGTGAATACCGGTGGTTCTCGTGGTCTGCGCGGACCGATCATACTAAGGAACGGATTTTTGCAACGGCTCGTGATCTTACCGACCGGATAAAGATGGAAGAGGATTTGAAACGGGCTAAACAGCAGATGGAAAAGGCCAACAGCGATTTAGAGGCTTTTAGTTACTCGGTATCGCATGATCTTCGCACGCCTCTTCGGGCCATCTCGGGGTTCAGTGAGATTTTATTAGAAGATTATTCGGAAGAGCTGGATGATGAAGGGAAGCGATTGCTTAACGTAGTTATAGATAATTCACAAAAGATGGGGAGATTAATCGATGACATCCTTTCATTTTCACGGGTTGCACAGACCGAGCTTGTGAAGACACGTGTGAATATGAGTACTATCTTCAGTGAAGCCTGCAAAACAGTAATAGACGAATATTCCGAGCTGCAAGATAAATTGGATATAACGGTTCAAAACCTGCCGGAAGCCCACGGTGATCTCCCCCTTTTAAAGCAGGCGGCTATTAATCTGGTATCAAATGCGGTAAAATATTCAAGTAAAAATGATGCTATTGAAATTACCGTAGGATACACTCAAGACGATGATATGCCAACTTATTATGTAAGAGATAACGGAGTGGGGTTTGATATGAAATATGCCAATAAGTTATTTGGAGTATTTCAACGGTTGCACAGCAGCACAGAGTATGAAGGAACAGGCGTTGGGCTCTCGCTTGTTAAGCGTATTATTGACCGGCATGGCG
>Ga0306901_1000112_pt1 | contig 41239 bp, 35 predicted proteins | sample AntRauMFilla3767_FD_190431 | JGI IMG/M metagenome (GOLD analysis project Ga0306901, IMG submission 190431) | Saline lake microbial communities from Rauer Islands, Antarctica - Metagenome Filla 3 #767 (v2) (version 2) | ecosystem: Environmental > Aquatic > Non-marine Saline and Alkaline > Saline ... | reverse complement strand
CCATGGATCACTTCCCGCACAGCCAGCTCGACAATCTTGCCGGACAGGGTGCGGGGAATATCCGCGACCTGGATGATTTTTGCGGGCACATGGCGGGGCGTGGTTTCAGCACGGATGGTTTCGCGGATGCGCTTTTTCAACTCTTCGGTGAGTTCCCTGCCTTCTTTCAGGCGTACAAAGAGCACGACTCGTACATCATCTTTCCAGTCCTGGCCGACACACAGGGCTTCCAGAACCTCTTCAACCTTCTCCACCTGACGATAGATTTCTGCAGTGCCGATACGTACGCCACCAGGGTTCAGCACTGCATCCGAACGCCCGTGAATAATCAGACCGTCTTCAGGAGTGATTTCAGCATAGTCACCGTGCGCCCAAACGTTATCGAAACGATCAAAATAGGCGGAGTGGTAACGCTGACCGTCGTCATCCTTCCAGAAACCAATTGGCATGGAGGGGAAGGGTTGCACACAGACCAGCTCACCTTTTTCACCTTCCACGGGCTGACCCTGATCGTTATACACCTGCACATCCATCCCCAGGCCGCGGCATTGCAGCTGACCGCGATAAACGGGGCGAATCGGGCAACCCAAAGCAAAACAGGACAGGATATCGGTGCCGCCGGAAATCGAAGCCAGCAGCAGGTCTTCCTTGATATCCCGGTAGACATAATCAAAGGATTCATGGGAGAGCGGTGAACCGGTGGACAGCAGGGCTCTCAGTTTGGATAAATCATGAGTTTTACCGGGCTGAAGTCCGGCTTTTTCACAGGCGGCTATGTACTTGGCGCTGGTGCCAAAAACGGTCACACCTTCACGCTCGGCCATATCCCAGAGGGCCTTGGGCTCGGGTGCAAAAGGGGAGCCATCAAAGAGCACCAGGGAAGCGCCCACAGCCAGCCCTGAGACCAGCCAGTTCCACATCATCCAGCCACAGGTGGTGTAGTAGAAGAGGGTGTCCTTGTCCGTCAGGTCAGTATGCAACTGGTGTTCTTTGAGGTGCTGTAACAGCGTGCCTCCGGCAGAATGCACGATGCATTTGGGTACGCCCGTGGTCCCGGAGGAGTACATGATGTACAAGGGATGATCAAAAGGCAGTTCGGCAAAATCGATTTCTTTGGCATCGGGAATACGAAAATCATCCCAGAGCACCGCTTTGCTGATGCCGCTGACCTCCGGGTGAGCATCCAGAAAAGGAAAAACAACGACTTGCTGGAGATCCGGCAAGGCTTCGGCAATCTCAGCAACCTGGGCGCGGCTGTCCAGACGCTTGCCGTTATACAGGTAGCCGTCAGTAGCAAAAAGAACTTTGGGTTCGGTTTGTCCGAAGCGATCCAAAACCCCGTTGAAACCAAAATCCGGCGAGCAGGATGTCCAGATGGCCCCCAGACTGGCGCTGGCCAGCATGGCGATGAGGGCATAGTGGCAGTTGGGTACAAAGCCGGCGACCCGGTCTCCCGGACCCACGCCCATTTTCTCCAGCGCCAGAGCAATCTGGGCGACCTGATCATAAAGCTCGGCATGCGTCAGGGAGGTGCGTTGACCGTCTTCACGCAGGGAAACCACCGCCTGACGATCATCACGAAAACGCAGCAGGTTTTCAGCAAAATTCAGACGGGCTTCAGGAAACCAGCGGGCACCGGGCATCCGGTCAGGGTTTTCCAAGACCCGGCTGCCTTGATCGGAGGCCACCACCCCGGAGAACTCCCAGACCAGCTCCCAGAACTCTTCACTGTTGTCGACACTCCAGTTGTAGAGTTGTTGGTAGTTGTTGACTTGTGCCTCGTAGCGTTCATTGACGCTTTTCATAAAGCGCATGAGCTGGCTGGCTTCCAGGGCAGCAGCACTGGGCACCCATAAAGGTTGATTCATTTAAGTCTCCTTAAAATAACAGTTTACAGCTGGAAGCGCGCCAGCCCCTGGTTCAGATGATCTGCTTTTTGATGCAGCTCGCGAGTGAATTCTTGCAGCTTTTCCACCCGCGACTGTTGTTGGGTAACCAAGCCCGCTACCTGCTCCATATCCGCAGCCATTCCCCCCGTGGTATCGGCCACTTCCGTCACCGAATTTTTGACTTCATTCATACGCAGGGAAGAATCCCCGCTGGCTTTTTGGATGCTGACCACTGCATCCAGAGCTTCCCGCCCATGGCTGCGACCGGCACGAACCTGTTCACGAGCCTGTTCCACAGAAGTAATGGTGCTTTGGGTATCTTTTTGAATACCACTGATCCGGAAATCTATATCCTGGGTTGCTTCGGCGGTTTGTTCGGCCAGGGTACGAATTTCATCGGCCACCACCGCAAACCCCCGCCCGGCATCACCAACCCGGGCTGCTTCTATCGCCGCATTCAAAGCCAAAAGATTGGTTTGTTCGGCGATGCCATTAATCAATTCCAAAACACCACCAATTTCTTGCGAATGACGGCCAAGATGACCGACCTGGTCATCAATTTCCTGCATTTTGGTGGTAATCCTTTCCAGAATCTCAATAGCCTGCTGGATGACTTCACCACCCTGGTTGGCAGCTTGATCTGTGCGTCCAGCTGCAGCTTCAACATCCTTGGCCGCTTCCGCCATCTGGTCAGTCGTTGCATTGATTTCTTCCATTGAAGAAGCCAGTAGATCACTACGCCCCTGAAGCTGTTTGCCAGCATCGCCCAGGCCGGAAAGTTGCTCTTCCATGGCAGTGGCCATTTGCAACAATTGCTGATTGCTGGCATTCAAGTCATTGACCAAGCCTGCCAAGGCCTCCACAGTTCGATTAACACCCAGTGCCAGCTGATCAAATTCATCATGACCTTCGCCAGTCGCCAGCCTTTCACGCAGCTCACCCTCAGACACTTTTTGTAGAAACTCCAAAAGTTGAGCACTGCGTCGGGTCAAACGACGATTCAGGAAAACCACAGCGGTAACCAACAGGGTGGTGATACCCAGCCCGGTGATGAGCATCAAGTGCCTCTGATTATCTGCTTGGGTTTCTGCTGTCTGCTCTGCAGATGCCAACTGGGTTCCAGCTGTTTCTCGAGCCTGCTGGTGAAGGCGACTAAGCAGTTGTTCTCTGAGACTTTCCAAGTCCTGACGCTGCTCTCCAAGATCCAGACGCAACTTGATCAGTTCCTCACTGGAAACTTTATAAGCCTGTATCTCTTCAGCAAAGTCATCATAAAAACCAATGCGTTGCAGATGCGCGATAAAACCTTGAATACCTTCACGCCAAGCTTGAATCCTGGCTTCACCAGGGTTGATGAAGAAGTTTTTCTCCAGATTGCGGATATCTGCAAAACGAGTGACCAAAGCGGATAATCCCAGAAGCTCTTCGTGCAATTCCTCAGCCGCTCGGTTTAAATCGCCCTGAGCTCCCAAGCTGGAATCCAAGCCAAAAGCCAGCTGAGTGATCAGTGTTTGTTCCAGCTGAACAAAAAAAGTCTCACTGATTTGATAAAGGTCGCGATCCTTCTCTCCCAAGACTCTTTCCAACTGATTCGGCAGTGCCTGTAAATCGTCCTGAAAAGCTTGCTGCTGAACCTTTTCCAGATTTTCACGCCTCAGCTCAAGCTGTAATATTTCAGCTTCCAAGGCCAAAATATCCAAACCCCGATTGGCTGTGGCAGCCACTTCTGAAAAAGCTTTATTTTGTTGATTCAAACCATACAGGCCGGCGCCAATCAGGCTGGCCAAACCCAGAACCAGCAAGATCAACAAGCCCCAGAGCGCCTGCTTGAAAGAAAAATTTAACAGCATGGATTCACCTTTTGTTATTTTTTGGACGCAGGAATCCCTAGCTTGTCCGGAGTCAAATCCAACAGGCCTAACCTGAAGTATTCAAGAGAGAACTGGGTACTTACTGCGCGGTATAACCACCGTCAATGACAACAGCCTGGCCGGTAATTCCCCGTCCGCGACCACTGGCCAGGAACAGGCAGTAATCGGCTATTTCACGCGGCTCCAGTAAGCGCCTTTGCGGAACCAGCGGGTAAATCACCTCTTCCAGGACCTTTTCCAGGGGAACCCCGCGGGTCTGGGCCAAGTCATTAAGCTGCCCCCGAACCATTTCGGTATCCACATAACCCGGGCAGAGTGCATTGACGGTAATGCCATATTCGGCTCCTTCCAGAGCGGCCACCTTGGTCAAGCCAATCACTCCATGCTTGGCTGAGTTGTAACCGGCTTTACCGGAAAAACCCACCAGGCCATTGATGGAGGCTAAATTGATAATCCGCCCACCCTGCTGTTTTTTCATGACCGGGAATACCTGTTTGATGGTCAGGAAAGGGGCAACCAGCATGATATCCAGAAGCTGTCGGAATTTTTCCGATGGGAACTCCTCCAGAGGAGCCACATGCTGAAGCCCGGCATTATTGATTAACACATCCAGCCCTCCGAACTGATCCACAACCTGGTTAATAGCAGTTTGTAATGCTGCTTCATTGGTAACATCGCAGGTTAGGCCAATGCGGTCGGTTGCCTGGCCTCCAAGGCGATCGAGAGCCAGGTTCAAAGCACCCTGATCCAGATCCAGGATAGCGACCCTGGCGCCCTCTTCCAGAAAAGCCCGAGCCACCTCGAACCCTATTCCCTTAGCGGCGCCAGTTATGAGTACACGTTTGCCGGACATAATAAACCTCTTGATTCTTGTAAGGATTTCACAGCAACCCTGGCAGCCACAGCACAAGGGCAGGGAAAACGATGCACAGGATCAGCCCTATCAGTTGCAACAGGACATAGGGAATAATGGATTTATAGATGGTGGTGATTTCAACCTTACCCTGGGTAATGCCCTTCAAATAAAAGAGCGCATAACCAAACGGAGGGGTTAGAAAACTGGTCTGCAGGTTGATCGCCATCAAAATGGCAAACCACACCAGAGTTGCTTGACTGGTCATGCCAAAATCCATCAGCTCGATCACAGGCAGCAGAATGGGAAGAATGACATAGCTGATTTCTATCCATTCCAGAAAGAAACCCAGAACAAAAATCACCAGCATAATGGCCAACAAAAGTCCGTAAGAGCCAAGACCGGTTGAACCCACTAAATCCATGATCATGTAATCACCTCCCAGGCGCTTGAAAATCAAGCTATAAGCCGTGGCGGTAATCACAATGAAGATAATCATGGCAGTCGTTTTGGAGGTGTCATAACAGACATCCCGCAACGTCAGGTAGCTGAGTTTGCGGGCAGCGACTGCCAGCAATAAGGCACCCACCGCACCAATTGCAGCCGCTTCTGTCGGGGTAGCAATACCTGCCATAATGGAACCCAGTACAGCCACCATCAGAAAAACCGGTCCTACCAGATCTCGCAGCAAAGCCAAGGGCAAAGGCGTTGTGTCGGTTGTTGCAGCATCAGGATCAGCCAGAGGCATCCACTCAGGTCGCAAACGCCCCACCACCAGCAGGTAAGCGATATAAAGGCAACCCAGCATCAACCCCGGGATCAAAGCGGCTTTAAAAAGATCACCCACCGACAGCTGCATGATCGAGCCCATCAACACCAGCATGATAGAAGGTGGAATAAGAATACCCAGGGTGCCGGAGGCAGCAATGACCCCGCAGGCCATTTCCTGTTTATAGCCCTGGTTCAGCATCACCGGCAGAGCCAGCAGGCCCAGCATGACAACAGAGGCCCCAACTATGCCGGTACTGGCGGCCATCACCACACCCAGCAAAGCCACAGAAATAGCCAGGCCACCGCGCACCTGCCCAAACAGCCTTTGCAGGGTCAACAATAAGCGCCCGGCCACACCGGACTTTTCCAGCATCAGCCCCATGAAAACAAACAGAGGGATGGCGATATACAGCCAGTTTTCCAGCACGCCGCCATAGATGCGTGACCCCATCATTCCCAGGAATGGAAAGGGAACATCACCGACAACGGCAAAAATTATGGCCAGGCCACCCAAAATAAAAGCCACCGGATAGCCGGTAAAAATTCCCGCAAAAAGCAAGACCACCATCAGAATTGGCAACAGGTACTCAACGAACATGGTAAGGCTCCTTTTTAGCCAATTCAGGATCCAGCACAGCAGCCAGGCTTTGCAAAATACGGCCCAGTGCATTCAAGGCCAGAAAAACCAAAGCCAGAGGCAAAGCACCCTTGATTAAAAAACGCTCGCCCAGTCCGCCAAAGTTGGATTGTTCTCCAGACATGTAGCTCATTTCCACCTGAGGCCAGTAAAGGTAGGCAACGACAAGGCAAAACGGCAGCAGAAACACCAGGTGACCCAGGAGATCGATAACATGCCGAAAGCGGGGTGAAAAACGATGGTAAAAAAGATCCACCCGAACATGGCTGTTGGTATGCAAGGCATAAGTGGAAGCAAAGAGCACAAAGATTGCATAGAGATACCATTGCAACTCGGTTGCTGAGTTGATGGTAAAAGCATCACGGAACAGGAAAACAGAGGATTCCCAGCGCAGAAGCTCATTCCAGCCCAGAGCATTCATAATGACTGTGAGCATGACAGCTACTATGACCGCCAGAACCAGCCAGCTGGTCAAGCGCCCCACCCAGATCCCGGCCCCAATAAGGGGCCGGGATGCCAGATCAAGGGCCGCCGCCACACGCAGGTGAACGGCGTCTTTCATTAGGGCAGCTCCTGAAGTTCATACCACTCTTCAATCAGCTTGGCATGGGCCATCAAAGACTCATAAGCTTCACGAAACTCAGGGTTTTCTTGCATTTCATCGGCAACCACCTCTTCCCAGGCAGCCTCCAGCTCCCGCAAGGTTTCATCATTGAAGCGACGTACTTCAATATCACTGCGTTCTTCCATCTTGCGCAGTGTCTGTACTTGCTTATGGGGAGCATCAGTCATCGACCAGGCCAGTGTTGAGCGACAGGCTGTTTCAAACTGTTTTTGCTGCAGCTCGCTATACTGATTCCATACATTTTTATTCATGATCAGGGAGAACCAGCTGGCCGACTGATGCCAACCGGGGAAGTAGTAATAGCTGGCAATGTCCTCAAAACCCATGACTTCATCCACCTGGGGCACCGAAAACTCAGCGGCATCAATGCGCCCCCGCTCCAAAGCCAGATAAATCTCACCACCAGGGATCAACTGGGTAGAAGCTCCAAACTTGTTGAGTACCCGAGCCCCCAGGCCGGAAATACGAAAGCGCAGACCATCAAAGTCTTCGACCGAATTGATTTCCTTGTTATAAAAGCCACCGGTTTCCTGAGGGGAAACAAAACAAGGCATCACCTTGATGTTGTAGTCATCATACTGGGCCTGGATAAAATCCATGCCGCCCCCTGACCACATCCAGGAAGCAAAGGCTTCAGGCGTTGGTCCGAAGGGCAGCGCACCATAAAGATTAAGAAGAGGGATGGTTCCCGCCCAGTAGCCCATCCAGTCCCAGCCAGCATCCACAGAACCACTGGAAACGGCATTAAAGACTTCAAAAGGTGGTACCAGGTCACCCGGCTCATAGACCCGGAACTTGATGTCACCACCCGAGGCTACTGACAGTTCTTCACCCATATATTTGGCACCGGCACCCAGAAAATTGCTGGTATCAAATACGCTGGCAACATCGATCTGCTTGGGCCCTGCGGCCAGGGCTGCCGAGGAGACAGCCAGACAGGTTGCAGTTACTGCAGCACTCACAGCCACTGCGAGAGGCTTCTTGATCATAAGTGTTACTCCACTTTTTTGTGTTTATTGTCTTTAGAGTTCACAACCGTGATGAACGGTTATCCAAGACATTATCAAGAAGCCTGCCAACTTTTATTTTTCTTTTAAAAACAGATGGTTAATTGTTTATCTTACGTTAACGTAAAGATCGCAAGTCGATTTCAAGGCTTTGTTTTCCGGAATATCGGAATAAAACCTGCAAAAGCCGTTCAAACCAGCCAAATGTTAGTCCGGATTTCCGGAAGTCTTCCGAAAATCAGGAATTCAATCCTCAATCAGGGAGCGGTAACGGGCCAACTTGTCATAAAGAGTCGTTTTACCAATCCCCAGCATCCTGGCAGCCAGCTTGCGATTCCCTTCACAACTTCGCAGAGTTTCTTCCAGAATATCTCTTTCGGCTTCGGCCAGACGTTCTTTCAGAGTGCCAGAAAACAAAGGAGGCGGTAGAGAGTCACCCGTTGAAAGTGTTGCCGGTAGAGCATTCAGGGAAATTTTATGACCCTGACTAAGATAAAAAGCACTTTCCAGGGCATTTTCCATTTCCCGCACATTGCCTGGCCAAGCGTATTCCAGCATACGAGTCAGGGCCTGGGCTGTCAGCTTGGGTGAACGCCTGCCCGTACGGTTAGCCAAACGCTTCAGGAAATGCTCGGCGAGAGCAGGGATATCTTCCCGACGCTCCCGGAGTGCAGGTAACTCCAGGGACACCACATTAATGCGATAATATAGATCTTCACGGAACTCGCCAGCTTCCACCAGTTTTTCCAGAGGCTGATGGGTCGCGGCGATGACTCGTACATCCACCTTAACCAAGCGGTTGGAGCCCACGGCCTCCACTTCTCTATCCTGCAGAACGCGCAGAAGTTTGACCTGCATGGCAAGGGGCATATCACCAATTTCATCCAGGAACAGGGTTCCGCTATCAGCCAACTGGAACTTGCCCTGCTTGCCACCTTTGCGCGCTCCGGTAAAGGCACCTTCTTCGTAACCGAATAGCTCTGCTTCCAACAGGTTCTCAGGAATGGCTGCACAGTTGATTTTGACAAAAGGGGCCCTGGATCGGTCGGACAAGAGGTGCAAAGCATGGGCATAAAGTTCTTTGCCGGTGCCTGACTCGCCACGAATCAAAACCGAAGCATCCCCTGCCGCCACTTTCTTGACCTTTTCATTGACCTGTTGAATACGGGGGCTGCGGCCAATCAGGTCTCGTAATTCAAAACGTGCGCCGGTTTGTTCTTTATCCAGCGCCTTGCGATAAAAATCCAGCTCGGAGACCAGTGCCTTGATTTGGGTATTCATCTGCCGCCATTCATGAGTATCATGAAAAAGCACCGTACCTACGGCCCCGACCACTTTCCCCTGGTGGCGAATAGGGTAACGGTTGGCAATCATGTGGCGCCCTTTAACCTCCTGAAGACGCGACACCTCAGGCTGACCACTTTCCACTACCCGATGCATTTGTGTGTTTTCAATAATTTCCACAATGGGATGGCCATAGACCGATTCGCGGTTAACTCCAAGGAACTGAGCATAAGGACGATTCAGAAAAGTAATGGTTGCCTGCTCATCCACAATAACCAGCCATTCATCCAAAGCATCCAAAGCTTCAGCGATTAAAAAAGACGGAGGTGGCATCTTGTCTGTCATGGTTTGCTCTTTTTTTGTTGGGACTGACATAACCTGCAGACATTCTAACCTGAAGCCAGCTTGACGAATTAGACCGACAAGTCTAAACTCGCTGGACTTACCAGTCTCTACTGGTCATTATTTGCCTACAACCCTTTCTGCCGGAGAGTCCTGCATGTCTTTTGCTGCCCTAACCCGAAACAGCCTCAAGCTGTCGGTTTTATTGTTACCTCTTATCTATTTGCTTGGCTGCAGTTCCGAAGACCAGGCATCAGGCGCTCAACAACAGGGTCGGCCACCGGCTCCAGTCACAACCGCTCCCGTTGAGGTGCGTGATGTGGATGTCACTGTGGACTATGCAGGTCGAGTTCGAGGTTCGCGACAGCTTGAAGTCAGAGCCCGGGTCGGCGGCATTCTTGAAGAACGCCTCTATGTTGAGGGGCAGGTCGTTGATGAAGGCACCCCTCTGTTTAGGATTGACTCTGAACCCTATGAAATTGCCCTGCTAAGGGCCGAAGCCAATGAGCGTAATGCCAAGGCCAGCCTTGACCAGGCACAACGAGAATTACTCAGGATTGCCGACCTCTATGCACGCAACTCCATCAGTCAGCGCGAAAGAGACCAGGCTCAAACAGCTGTTGAGCTGGCCGAATCCAGCCTGGCCCAAGCTCGGGCAGCGGTTGCCGATGCGCGTCGTAACCTGCGTTATACCCAGGTAACCGCACCCATTTCCGGGATTACCGGATTGGAAGCCCTACCTGAAGGCAGCCTGATTAATGTAGGAACCCTGCTAACCAGCATCACCCAGAAAAACCCTGTTCATGTGCGCTTCTCTTTACCTGAAAGTGATGCAGCTATCCAACGCCTGGCCCGTAAGGCCCGCACTGAAGGCAGCAACGGCCAGCTTTATGAGGCTGGTTTGCAACTGCCGGATGGCAGCCTCTATAGCCACAGTGGTGAAGTGGATTTTACCGACAGCAGCATTGATCCCCGCACGGGGACGGTTTCAGCAAGAGCCATTTTTCCCAACCCTGAAGATGAGCTGATCCCCGGCCAGTTTGTACGTATTTCCCTGGTTCTGCAAAAGCTCAAGCAGGTGGTCGTCATCCCTCAGACTGCAGTCATTGAGGGCTCTCAGGGCACCCAGGTTTTCATGGTCAGTGAAGACAGTAAAGCGATAGCCCGTGCAGTAGAACTGGGCCCTGTGATACAGGGTATGCAGGTGATACTGGACGGTCTGGAAACGGGCGATCAATTGGTGGTCAATGGCCAGGTGGCCTTGCGTGACGGTGCTGATGTTCAAGTCAGCAATGCATCGGACGAGGAAAAATAAATCATGTTGCGCTTTTTTATCGACCGGCCTATTTTTTCTTCGGTCATTTCCATCATTATTATCCTGGCCGGGGTGGCAGCGTTAAGAGCCTTGCCCGTCGAACAATATCCCAATGTGGCACCACCCCAGATCCAGGTACAAGCCAGCTACCCTGGCGCCAGCGCCGAGGTTCTTTCCCAGGCTGTGGCTGCCCCCCTGGAGCAGGAAATCAATGGTGTCGACAGCTTGCTGTATATGGAGTCGACCAGCACCGATGCCGGCAGCCTGTCCATCACCCTGACTTTTGAAATGGGTACCGATCCCGATCAGGCCGCTATCAATGTCAATAACCGGGTGCAAAGTGCCCTGCCCAAGCTGCCCCAGCGCGTGCGAGACCTGGGTGTCCGGGTGGAAGCTCGATCGACAGACATTCTTTTGGTTTCAGTGCTCACCTCACCGGATGGTTCGCGTGACCCTCTGTTTATCAGTAACTACGCTTTATTGAATGTTATTGATGAACTGGTCCGTTTACCCGGCGTCGGTGAGGCCAGTCTTTTTGGGGCTCAGGATTACGCCATGCGGATCTGGATACGTCCCGACAAGCTGGCTCAGTTTGACCTGACCCCAGCCGATGTTGCTGCAGCTTTGCGTGAACAGAATGCCCAGTTCGCAGCGGGGCAACTGGGTAGTGAACCCTCACCGGAGGATCAGGCATTCACCTTTACGGTGGCCGCCCCCGGACAGCTGGCCAACCCTGAAGAATTCGAACAGGTTATTCTGCGTGCCGATGCAGATGGCGGCACTCTGCGCCTGGGTGATGTGGCCAGGGTTGAACTGGGTGCCCAGCGTTACGACTTTTCAGCCACCTACAATGGTGAAGCAGCGGTTCCTTTGGCCGTGTATTTGCAGCCGGGTGCCAATGCCCTGGATACCGCCAGTCTGGTAAAAAATGCTTTGGGCGATATTGCTGAGCGTTTCCCCGAAGGTTTGAACTACACCATTCCTTATGACACCACTGAATTTGTGGAAGTTTCCATTCGCGAGGTCATTATCACCCTGCTGGTGGCGGTGGCTCTGGTTGTGGCCATTACCTTCCTCTTTTTACAACATATTCGCGCCACCCTGATTCCTGTAGCTGCGATCCCCGTCTCTCTGATCGGCACCTTTACCGGCATGCTGTTAATGGGGTTCAGTATCAATATGCTGACTCTTTTTGGCCTGGTACTGGCCATAGGCATCGTGGTGGATAACGCGATTATCGTTATGGAGAACGTGGAACGTCTGATGCATGAGCAGCGGATGAAGGCAAGAGAAGCTTCTATTGAAACCATGAAACAGGTCGCAGGTGCCGTGGTTTCTTCCACTCTGGTGTTGGTGGCGGTGTTTGCACCGGTTGCTTTTCTGGAGGGCCTGACCGGTGAGCTCTATCGTCAGTTTGCAGTGACCATTGCCGTATCCGTTGTGGTATCCGGCGTGGTTGCCCTGACTTTGACTCCTGCCATGTGCGCCCTTTTGCTGGATAAAGAACCCAAACAGCTGGCCAAGCCTTTTCAGTTGTTTAACAAGGGGTTTGACTGGATTACCCGTGGCTTTGTAGCTTTGGTCAGTTTCCTGCTGCGTCAGCGGGTCCTGGGCGTTTGTTTGTTTATCGGCTTTGTCGTGCTCGCGGGCTTCTTTATGCAGCGCCTGCCCAATGGCCTGGTTCCCCAGGAAGATCAGGGTGTTGCCCTGGTCGTTGGGCAATTGCCCCCTGTTTCTGCACTACCCCGCACCGAACAAGTACGGGATCAGCTGGCGGGACAATTGATCAGTCTCCCCGAGGTTCAGGAGTTCACTTCCATTGCCGGTTTCGACATCATTGCAGGCTCCTTAAGAACCAATGCCCTGCTGGGTTTTGCCAACCTGACTGATTGGAGTGAACGCACCCAGCCAGGACAGGAAGCGTCCGCCGTTGCCGGAAAAATTATGGGCATGGGTTTTGGCGTTCAGGAAGCCAACATCTTTGCTTTCACACCGCCCCCCATTCAGGGACTTTCCCTGACCGGTGGTGTGGAAGGCTATTTGCAGGTGCGTGAGGATGCCAGTATTCAGGAGATACAGGAACTGGCCGATCGCGTGGCCAGGGCTGCCAATCAGCGCCCGGAACTGGTTAATGCCCGCACAACCCTGGATACCAGTATTCCACGTTATGAAGCACAAATTGACCGGGAAAAAACCAAAGCTCTGGGCGTGTCCATGGATCAGGTGTTTGCCGCCATGCAGAGCACCTTCGGCTCCATGTATATCAATGACTTTTCTTATCTGGGGCGTCTCTGGCAGGTCAGTATGCAGTCAGAAGGTGAGTTCCGCAGCCAACCTGAAGACCTGCGCAAAGTCTTTGTACGCTCTCAAACAGGCGAGCTGATTCCCCTGAACTCCCTGGTCACTCTGGAGCGTACCCAAGGGGCCGATGTGCTGAACCGTTTCAACATTTACCCGGCTGCCAAACTGATGGCTGACCCGGCACCCGGCTATACTTCAGCCCAGGCTAAAGAAGCTCTGGAACTAGCAGTTGCAGAATCCGGGCAGGAAAAAGGCTCGGTAATGGGCTGGATTGGTGAAGCCTATCAGCTGGATATGGCCGGATCGACCGGGATTGCTGCGTTTGCAATGGGGCTGCTGGCTGTCTTTTTGATTCTGGCGGCTCAGTATGAACGCTGGACTCTCCCCCTGGCTGTGGCTTCTGCCGTACCTTTCGGGGTATTGGGTGCCGCCTTCTTTGCCTGGTTGCGGGGCTTTCCCAATGACATCTACTTTCAGGTAGGACTGCTGGTATTGATCGGTTTGGCTGCCAAGAATGCCATTTTGATTGTCGAATTTGCAGCCCAGAACCGCAGAGAAGGCATGACTTCCACAGAAGCAGCCATTACCGCTGCACGCCAGCGTTTCCGTGCCATCATCATGACGGCTCTAACCTTTATCATCGGCACGCTGCCCCTGGCTTTTGCCACCGGAGCCGGTGCCGCCAGCCGTCAGGAAATTGGCACCGTGGTCGTGGGCGGGATGATCTTTGCCAGTACCCTGGCACTGGTCTTTGTCCCCCTGATGTACAAGCTTTTTGATGACCTGGCCACCTGGCGATTGGAACGCAAAGCACGGCGTAAGGCCGCCTAGCGGTTAACCGGAAAAAAAGCCCGGCAACCTTTACCAGGTGCCGGGCTTTTTTATGTCATAAATACAAGGGTTAATCAGAAGCTTCTTAATAATAACCGGGCTCTTCGGGGTCAGGCCGCGTTTTAAAGCGCCGATGCATCCAGAGGTATTGTTCAGGGTGAATCCGGATGAGTTTCTCAATCACCTGGTTCACCTGAGTGGCGTCTGCCACATCATCGCCGGAGGGAAAGTTTTCCAGCGCAGGCAAGTATTCCAGAGTGTAGGTGTAATTGTCCGGGTTGCGATGTATACGTAAAGGCAGTACAGGGGCTCCTGTCATTCTGGCAATTCTTGCTGTCATGGTGATACTGGCTGCCTGAACCCCAAAAAAAGGTGCAAAAACACTGACCTTGCGATTAAAGTCCTGATCAGGAGAGTACCAGGCCGCATGTCCTTGTTTGATTCTGCGTACCAGGCCTTTCAAATCCCGATGTGGGGTCAGTCGATCAAAATGTTTATGGCGCCCTTTGAGAATAAAGCGATCAAAAACTGGGTTTTTGTGGGGCTTGTAAATGGCATCAACAGAATAGAACAGGCCATGCAGGGCCCCCCCCAGATCCAGAACAGAAAAATGAATTCCCAAAATCAAGGCACCTTTGCCATCAGCAAGAGCTTGATCCAGATACTCCTGACCTTTAAACGTCACCCTGTCCCTCATGAAGCTCACATCTCTGACCAGGCCTATCGCTCCCTCCATAATACCGATGCCATTGGCCAGGAAGGTATCCTTTACCAGCTGCTTTTGCTCTTCAGGCGACTTTTCGGGAAAAGCCAGGCGAATATTCACCTCCGTGAAATGCCGCCTTTCTCTGGCAAAAGCCAGTGCCAGATGACCGATGCCTTTGCCCAGTGCTATTTTTGCTTTCCAAGGCAGCCAGGCACAGATGTGCAAACCCCCGATACCCAGCCAGGTCGGCCAGTAACGGGGGTGCAGAGTATTCTCAGGGTATTTTTTCTTAGCCATTAATTCTCAACTGATACCAGCCAGCGGTTCAGTTCTCTCAGATCCGTTTCTTCCAGTTGACCGGCCGCCCGCAATAAACGCAGCTGGTTGACGACATAGTCATAACGGGCTGCATCATAATCACGCTGGGCAGACCAGAGGGCACGCTCGGCATTGAGTACATCGACGATATTGCGGGTTCCCACTTCATACCCGGAGCGGGTCGCTTCAAGTGCACTTTCTGCTGAGCGGATCGCCTGCTGGCGAGCTTGAACAGTCAGTACATTTGTATTCACCTGAGTGAAAAGGCTACGGGTTTGTTGCAGTATCTGGCGACGGGCCAGGTCACCCGAATAGCGGGCTTCTTCCAGTGCGTAGCTGCCTTCTCGAACTTCGGCACTGGTGCGCCCACCCCCATAAATTTCAATATTGGCACGCAAACCAAACTCAGTAGTGGATGCTTCCAGCGGGCGCCCTTGAGCACTGACTTCTGGGTCAGCAGACAAGACATCAGAATAGGAAGCATAAGCTTCCACGCTGGGCCAATGGCCTGCGCGGCGGCTTTTCAGGTTTTCTTCAGCGGCACTCAACCTTGCCTCTGCCTGGCGAAGTGCCTGGCTGTTTTCAAGTGCAAGAGCTGTCCAGGCCTGGCGGTCATTCGGCTCTGGTTGGATCACGGGCATCTTTGCATCCAGCGCAGCTATGCCGTCATAACGCTCGCCAGTAATCTGCTCCAAGTCCTCATAACTGATCATCAGAGCACCTTCAGCTCCGATTCTGGCTGCCTTGACAGAATCATAAGCAGCTTGTGCTTCCAGTACATCCGTAATCGCAATCAGGCCCACTTCATGCTGTTCCCTGACCTGCTCCAGTTGCCGCTGAATGGCCCTTTCTTCAGCTTGCAGAGTACGCAGATTGTCTTCTGCGCTTAGTACAGCAAAGTAGGCTTCAGATGTTCTTAACAAAAGCTCTTGTTCAGCATCACGGTATTGGGCTTCAGCTGCAACAAAGGACTGGTTGGCCGCCGAACGCCCGTACCAGGCCTCACCACTGAAGAGAACCTGCCGTGCTTCCAGACTCAAGCCGGTGGTCGTTGTTGCATCACTGTTTTCAGGTTTGCTGCGATTCCAGCTGCCACCTGCAGTAATGGTCGGCAGGATGGCTGCATTCGCCTGACTGATCTGGGCGCGGGCCTGCTCCAGACGTGCTTTTTCCACCGCCAGCTGGGCATCCTGTTGAACAGCATCCTGATAAACGTCCACCAGGCTGGCCGCCTGTAATGTTGGTGCTAACAGCAAAGCCAGCATGCTGGCCAGAAAATTAGTGCGGTACATGGAATACACCCTTTGGCTCTTGAATAGGAACAAGCAGTGGCCCGGAACGACCATTAGACTGACAAGTCTATATGAGTCATACCAACCCGTCTAGTTTTGAATATTCTAATATACTCTTTTGGAAACTACTAGCTTTCTTCCTGACTCAAAAGACTACCCGTCAACTGCCCCTGCAGTTCCTTATTAAACTTTTCCGCAGACAGCATATGCTGATACATCAGCTCTCTGACCGCCTCACCATCTTCTGCCTTATAGGCAACCAACAGCTGTCGATGATAGTTCAGGTTTTCTCTTGAAAATTCAAGCTGTTCAGGCAGGTGTACTTTTTGATAGATCACCAGATCTTTAATCAGATCATTCAAAAAGCGACCAATAAAGGCTAGTAAAGGGTCCGGGCAGCGTTCAGCCAGAATCGAATGAAAGTCCAGTTCGGCAATGCGTTGCTGCAGACGCTCCTTGATATCAGCAGGAGGCCGGGCGCAGCTTTCTGTCAATTTCTCCATCAATTGCAAATCTTCTGCCGTCAGCTTGCCGACAACCAGATAGGCCAGCTCAGGCTCCACCAGCTTGCGAAGACGATATATATCCGGCCCGGTCGGGTGTTGGAAATGCAGATAATTGCGCAGCAACTGGGAAGCCAGCGGGTAAGGAACCTGGGCGAGAATTGCACCACCGCCAGGCCCGGTCTTGAGACGGATAAGCCCCTGAACTTCCAGTGATTTGAGTGCCTCACGCACGGTTCCCTTGGAACACTCAAACAATTCCATCAACGCTTTCTCGTTCGGCAGACGGTCACCCGGTTGAATGTCTTTTACCACCACCCAGCGCTTTACAGATTCCACGATCTGATCCGACCGTTTCATTTTGCGCGGTGAGCTCAGTCCTTCAAACATCGTATTCATTATTGGACACCCGCTTCATAAAACATGAATTATACCTATAAATAGAAAAGCTTGCCCAAGATCAAAAACCCGCCTTAAGTTGTAGATTTGTGCCTTGATTACCTGAGCCACTTGCATTAGCTTTGAGCTTTTTATGGAGAGGCATAATGGGACGCCAGTACATGACACTAGGCTATTACTCCGGTTTTGATGATTTTTTCAAGGCCAAACTGGAAGTGATGGACTTTGAGCAGAACCATGTTTGGGGTGACACCAAGCTGATTCGTGCCCTGGTCAAAGAACAAAAGCTGGAAGATGAAAACGACCTGGACAACCTGGCACAGCTTCTGAAGGACGAGGGGCTACTGAACTTTACCGGACACCTGGTCAAAGGCCAGACCCTGGATCTGGCTTTGCGCCATTTCAAAAGCATTGAGCTGCCACTGCGTGAAGACGAGAAACGCTTTGCCACTGCCTGGGGCACCATTCACAAGCTTCCAGCCACCAAAAGTGGCAAACTCAAACGCCAGGTCAAGCTACCTATCGGCACCTATGATGCAGGCACCAACATCCAACAGATACTTCTTGATCTCAAGCCAGCCTTCCCTCTGTTTGATATTGACATGGCCCTGGAAGAAGGTGTCAACAAGATGCTGCTGGTACGCCGTGAAGACAATCTCAACGAAACCCAAAAACCTGCCGATACAGAGCCCCAGTCTCAGGAATAACAGCTCAGCCAGTCATCTCATTCGACTGGCGTGCTGGTTTTGTGCCCTTCTTAAAATAGCGCTCCGCCTTAAAAAGCTTCAATACCTCTTCCCAACCTCCCTTCCGGGAGCTTTTTTAGTGCTCAAAACTTGCTTTTTCCTATTTATTATAATAAATATACTGTGATAGGTTTTTTCCGCCAAACACTACCGAGGTAACCCGACAATGACTTCTTTTCAATGGCAAGACCCTTTTCTGCTTGAACAGCAACTGACTGAAGATGAGCGCCAGGTTCGTGACGCAGCTTACTCCTACTGCCAGGACAAACTGCAGCCGCGTGTGCTCAGTGCTTTTCGTGAAGAGCGTTTTGATCGCGAAATCATGACTGAAATGGGTGAAATGGGTCTGCTGGGCGCTACTGTTGCTGAAGAGTATGGCGGTGCCGGAATGGGCCATGTTGCCTATGGTCTGATTGCCAGAGAAGTAGAACGCGTTGATTCGGGCTATCGCTCTGCCATGAGTGTGCAGTCTTCACTGGTCATGTATCCCATTGAAGCCTACGGCACCGAAGAGCAGAAGAAAAAATACCTGCCTAAACTGGCGAGCGGGGAATGGGTCGGTTGCTTTGGCTTGACTGAACCCAATGCTGGCTCAGATCCGGGCAGCATGGGCACCCGTGCCGAAAAAACGGAAGATGGCTATCTTCTGACCGGACAAAAAATGTGGATCACCAACAGCCCCATTGCGGATATCGCCGTTGTTTGGGCCAAGTCTGCTGCCCATGACGGCAAGATCATGGGTTTTATCGTTGAACGGGGCACCGAAGGTTTCAGTACTCCCGAAATTGAAGGCAAGCTTTCTTTGCGTGCCTCTATAACTGGTGAGATCGTACTGGACAAAGCCTTTGTTCCCGAAGAAAACCTGCTGCCCAATGTCAGTGGCCTTAAGGGGCCCTTTGGCTGCCTGAACAAGGCCCGCTTTGGTATTGCCTGGGGTGCTCTGGGTGCGGCTGAATTCTGCTGGCATGCTGCCCGCCAATACACTCTGGATCGTAAGCAGTTTGGTCGCCCTCTGGCGCAAACCCAGCTGGTGCAGTTGAAGCTGGCCAATATGCAGACAGAAATCACTCTCGGCCTGCAAGCTGCCCTACAAGTAGGACGGTTGATGGATTCAGGTAACTGGGCACCGGAAATGGTTTCCCTGATCAAACGCAACAATTGTGGAAAATCCCTGGATGTGGCTCGCACAGCGCGTGATATGCACGGTGGTAATGGCATTTCTGATGAGTATGGTGTGATTCGTCACATGGTTAACCTGGAAACCGTCAACACTTATGAAGGCACTCATGATGTTCACGCCCTGATTCTGGGACGTGCCCAGACTAATCTTCAGGCCTTCTTCTAAGGAGTTCAGCCATGCCTGCCAAGCCTCTCCAGGGAGTCCGTGTTCTGGATCTGTCACGGATTCTCGCCGGACCCTGGTGTACCCAGCAGCTCGCTGATATGGGTGCTGAAGTCATCAAGATAGAGCGTCCCGACCAGGGCGACGATACGCGCCACTGGGGGCCACCCTGGCTAAAAAACAGCCAGGAAGCCGCCTACTACCTGGCCTGTAATCGGGGCAAAAAATCGGTCGCAGTGGATATTGCCAGCGAGGAGGGCCAGCAAACCCTGCGGGCCTTGCTGGATCACTGTGATGTGCTGGTTGAGAACTTCAAGGTGGGCGGGCTGAAAAAATACGGACTGGACTATGCCAGCCTGAAGGAGAAAAAGCCGGAACTCATCTACTGCTCCATTACCGGCTTTGGACAGGATGGCCCCTATGCCCAACGGGCTGGTTATGACTTCATGATTCAAGGCATGGGTGGGCTGATGAGCCTGACCGGTCTACCCGACGAGGAGCTAGGCGGTGGCCCCGTTAAGGTGGGCGTGGCCTTTGCTGATGTCTTTACTGGCATGTACGCCAGCAATGCCATCCTTGCCGCGCTTTTTCAGCGCCAGCAAACCGGACAAGGCACGCATATCGACCTGTCACTACTGGATGTTCAGGTGGGTGTTCTGGCCAACCAGGGGCTCAACTATCTGACTTCCGGCAAGGTTCCTCAAAGACTAGGGAACGCCCATCCCAACATCGTTCCATATCAAGCCTTTGCCACGGCAGATGGTTATATCATTCTGGCGGTGGGGAATGACAGCCAGTTCCAGCGTTTTTGCCTGGAAATTGGCCGTTCAGATTTGGCTGAAGATGAGCGTTATGCCAGCAACCAGCAACGGGTGGCCAACCGTGAACAGCTTTTACCCGAGATAGAACCTCTGCTGCAACAACGTACAACAGCTGAATGGCTGAAATCCCTGGAAAAAATTGGTGTTCCCTGTGGCCCGATCAATAATCTTGAAGAAGTGTTTCAAGACCCCCAGGTCAAGCATCGTGGCATGGAGCTGGAACTGCCTCATCCCCAGGCAGGCAAGGTAAAACTCATCAGCAACCCCATCCGTTTTGATGGTGAAGCATTGAATTCCAGCTCAGCGCCACCTCTACTCGGCGAGCATACTGAGGAAGTTTTAAAGGAGCTACTGAACCGGGGGTGATATCCAGGGATCACGCTTCACTACTGAATGAAATGACCTGTGCACGCATGCAGGGTGTTGTGGGGGCTGGGGGATTAGAAGCCCCCGGCTATCCGATTAATCAACCACTGTTTGCATCTCGCTTTTGGACGGCTTTTAAAGCTCCCTCAGGCAGCTTGCCATACAAATCTGCGATTTTCTTAGGCCTTGAAATCCTGTCCTCTACAATAAAGTTGATCATCTCGAAAATGCTGTGTGCAATACTAGGGTCATCGGTCAACTCTATCTCCCCAGGATGCACCCCATTGTTTCCGATCACTCGACAGTAGTCCAACGCCTGCTGAACCTCGATAGGAAGGCCTTTTTTAACAAGGGAGCCAATATCATCATTTATACTCTTTCCTTTCTCCCCAAGTTCTATCATCAACTTTTGCACACACAGTCTAAGCAAAGCTGCTGCTGCGCGCGGGGACCTTGCAACGATATCCCTAGCCTCTTCGTATTCTTCTTTGCAATTGTCGGGAAGGTCATGGTGAGCCGGTGGGACTGGTGCTGCAGACGGAACAATCATTCTACCCTGATACCAAAAGCAGAACTCCCAGCAGTGATGACATTTTGATGCCACAAACTCACTACCACCATGGCGATCAATAAATAGTGCGTGCCATGATTGCTTGGCATATACCCCGCACTTGATGCAGTGGAAGTTCTCTTCTTCATACGTTGGAGGATAGTATTTGCTCATTGCATATCTCGATTATTAATAATGCTTAACAGCCCACGTAATAGGCACGAGCTTGCAAGCATGATCTTGCCTCGCTAAAATGGGGTAAGTAAAGCGCCTTAATTGACACGTTTGCTAGCTCTTAGTCTATAATCTCGCCCAGTTTTCTCGCCGTAGTACCCTTGTGTTTATAGGGTTCTAAATGGCTGGGGCGATACATGTTTACAGTCGCAAATTGATTTATTTCACTTATTGCAGAGTCAACCTGAATTAGCCCTAGATTTATTAGTAACGAGAGGGCAGATTTAATTTCATTGCGATGAATACCAGTGTATCCAGTTAGCTTCTCATAGCCCACTTGCGCATAATTTGTAGCGTCGTTCCTTAAAGCGATAATCGTCAGGTATAGCTTTAAGGCATTCAGTTCATTCTTTGATCGCAAATGAAGCTTATGAAAGGCATCGATTTTTCTATAGTCTTTCGAATAGAGTCCCTTTGCTGGCAATTTTGCCCAGCCCCCCTGTGCTTCAAAGTTCACGATTTTATACACATTGTTTCGGCCTAGCCCAATTGATGAAATCACCTCCAGCGCCATCAAAACTTTAAGCCCTCCAGATATTTTGGCACGACTAAGCCCAGCTATCTCCCCAATTTCTGTATAGGTCAGCCTACTAATACCTAGTTCAGGATTCCCTGCGCTCGGTTTATCGCTGGCATTGTGAACTAAAACAACATAGATCATTAATGCGGCTATTTGATCCGATTTGTTTTCACCTATCCATTTCATCGCCGGTAGGGACGGATGCTGTCCATCCCTCAGCCAGTAAGACGGCATTCGCGACCACTCCTTCATTTATTCTCCCCCCTTGCCTGACAGCTTGTTCACCGCTGCCAGCACTACAAATAGAGAGAAACCCGCTAATAGTAATGATGACACTGCAATAAAAAAGATCTGTTGGTCTTTTGTTAGGTAAAATAGGTTTGCAAGTAATTCTATAACCTTATCCATCGGCTTATCTCCACAAGTTAGCTGCGATGGAAACAATTTTAGAGAGGCCACGTTACTCTTTCTAGAGACAGTACGCCACACGATGCGTCACTAAAATCCATTTTTGTGTTGTTTATCAATAGGATACGTGGCTATTGATCGGTCTTTATAATATCCTGTATTAGTTCATGAAAAAGTGGCGAGTCACTTCCCTGCAGAGCTAACATTTTTATTCATGAGACCCCCTCGTTATTTCCGAGCCAATCGAAGGGGCTATCAGCTCTTAACGCGATGATTTTAAGATATTTATTTCGTGCAAGCTTGGTTTACAGCTTCAACGCTACCGCTGCAGGAGGCTGTGGACGAGGGGTGCGGATTGAGTCTCTGGATTAAACTCGAGGCGGTTTAGCGGGCTATTATAAAGCGACTAAACGCCCCGAGCAGTTGGAAAGACCAGGGGTTATCAGGCTAGTTCTTGCATACACTCACGAATGATATTCAAGCCTTTTTGCAGCTGTTCATCGGGCACAGTCAGGGGCACTAGAATGCGTACCACATTGCCGTAGAGGCCGCAGGAAAGCAGGATCAAACCTTTCTCACGCGCTTTAGCCAGAATCTTGCCGGGCATTTCGCTGTCTGGTTTGCCATCCTCCTTGAAGAACTCCATGGCTATCATGGCACCCAAACCCCGTACATCACCAATACCTGGGAAGTCTTTAGCCAGGGCCGTCAGTTCAGACCGGATTGTTTCCCCAACCTGCTTGCTGCGCTCCAGAAGTTTTTCTTCTTCAAAGGCTTCAAAAACACCCAGGGCTGCAGCACAGGCAATCGGGCTGCCGCCATAGGTGCCGCCCAAACCACCGGGGCTAATGGCATCCATGATTTCAGCCTTGCCGACCAGGCCTGACAATGGGAAGCCACCGGCAATGGATTTGGCAAAAGTCGTGATGTCCGGCTCTACACCCATCTGTTCCATGGCAAAGAAGGTGCCTGTGCGGCCAGCGCCCGTTTGTACTTCATCGGCAATTAACACGATGCCGTGCTGATCACAGAGTTTGCGCAAACCAGCCATAAATTCTTTGGGAGCGACATAAAAGCCCCCTTCACCCTGCACAGGCTCCAGAATAATCGCGGCAATATCCTTGGGTTCGGCATCAAATTTGAAAACACGCTCAATGGAAGCCAAGGCATCTTCCGTGGATACGCCATGCTGCTCACAAGGATAAAGAGCGCGGAAGACATCTCCTGGCATCAGGCCCATGCCGGAAGCATAGGGAGCGACCTTGCCGTTCAATGCCAGAGTCGCCAGAGTACGGCCATGGTAAGCTGCACCAAAGGCAATCACCCCGGTACGTCCGGTATGCGCGCGCGCCACTTTCACCGCATTTTCCACGGCTTCCGCGCCGGAGGTAAACAGAGCGGTTTTCTTGGGGCCATCACCAACAGCCAATTCATTGACCTTCTCACAAACTTCCACATAGGGCTCATAGCCCATGACCATAAAACAGGTATGCGACAGCTTATCCAGCTGCTCAGCCACTTTGGCTTTGACCTTGGGGTGGAGGTGTCCGGTATTGAGAACCGCAATACCCCCGGCAAAATCAATATATTCACGCCCTTCAACATCTTTTACTGTGGCGTTTTCCGCTGAATCTAGAAAAATCGGATGAACCAGGCCCACGCCAGCTGCTACGGCCTGGTTTTTACGCTCAATCAAAGCTGCATTGGTTTTACTCATTTCCACTACTCCACTCGGGCTGTTTTCAGAACCCCTGCCTGACGCATCAAACGCTCAAACAGAGGTATTTCATTTCCAGATATTCTTCAATTCCGTGATGGGAGCCTTCACGCCCCAGGCCGGAAGACTTGATACCACCAAAAGGCGCTACTTCCGTGGAGATGACTCCAGTATTGATACCGACCATGCCATATTCCAGCTGTTCCGCAACTGTCCAGACCCGGCTCAGATCTCTGGCATAAAAATAAGCTGCCAAGCCATATTCAGTGGCGTTGGCCAGTTGCACAACTTCCGCTTCATCTTCAAAGCTGAACAGCGGAGCCAGAGGGCCAAAAGTTTCTTCTTTTGCAACCAGCATGGAGGCCTGGGCATGTGTAATCACTGTTGGTTCAAAGAAGGTAGCACCTAAAGCATGGCGTTGACCACCCAGCTGCAATTCGCCCCCCTTGTCCAAAGCATCCTGTAAATGCTTTTCCACTTTTCTGACCGCAGCCTCATCAATCAGCGGCCCGATAGTGTTGCCCTCTTCCGTACCTGGGCCCACTTGCAGCCGGGACACAGCAGCCACAAACTTTTCTGCAAAGGCTGCGTAAACCCCTTTTTGCACATAGATTCGATTGGCACAAACACAGGTTTGCCCGGCATTGCGATACTTGGAAAGAATCGCACCTTCTACAGCTGCATCCAGATCGGCATCATCAAAGACGATAAAAGGAGCGTTACCCCCTAACTCCAGCGACAGCTTTTTGATACTTGGCGCACAGGCTTGCATCAGATGCACACCCACAGCGGTCGAGCCGGTAAAGGACAATTTTCTGACCACAGGGTTGGCGGTCAACTCATCACCGATACTGCGGGCATCTTCGGTGTCAGCCGTCACTACATTAATAACCCCCGGAGGAATACCGGCTTCTTCAGCCAGCTTGGCCAAAGCCAGAGCGGATAGAGGTGTTTGCGGTGCCGGTTTCAGCACCAGGGTGCAACCTGCTGCCAACGCCGGGGCCGCTTTACGTGTGATCATGGCAGAAGGAAAGTTCCAGGGGGTAATGGCTGCCACCACCCCGACAGGTTGCTTTAAAACCAGAATGCGTTTATCCGGCTGATGACCCGGCAGGATTTCACCATCAACCCGTTTTGCTTCTTCTGCAAACCATTCGATAAATGAAGCGGCATAAGCAATTTCTCCACGTGCTTCTGCCAGAGGCTTACCCTGTTCAGCCGTCATCAGGCGCGCCAGTGACTCCTGGTGAGCCATCATCAGATCAAACCAGCCACGCAAGAGGTTAGCCCTTTCCTTGGCGGTTTTACTGCGCCATTCGGGTAATGCCGCTTCTGCTGCAGCTATTGCCAGACGAGCATCCTCACCCACCATTGAAGGAACCCTTGTCAGCAACTCACCACTGGCCGGGTTTCTGATTTCATAAGTCTTTCCCGACTGGCTGGCAACCCACTGACCGTTCACATAAGCTTGCTGAAGATAAAAATCCTGCTCACTTTTTTGCATCTTGCTTTTCCTGTGTTAAGACTCTCAAACCTCTGCCTTGAAACGCTCATTGCGCCTTCTCAGCAATTCCATAACCAGTAACAACGCCACTGCCAGGGCGATCAATAAACTGGCCATGGCCGCAATGGCCGGACTGATGTTTTCACGAATACCCGAGAACATCTGAATGGGCAGGGTTCTTTCTGCGGGGCTGGCAATAAACAGAGCCACGACCACTTCATCAAAAGAAGTGGCAAACGCAAACAGACCGCCCGAGGCAACACCGGGCAGAATCTGCGGCAAGACCACCTTGAAAAAAACCTTTAAGGGATGAGCACCCAGGCTGGCACCTGCACGCACCTGGTTAAAATCAAAACCCTGAAGGGTGGCATTCACGGTAATCACCACAAAAGGAACACCCAGTACGGTGTGTGCCAGAATCAATCCCGCGTAGGAATTCAATAAACCCACCTGGGAAAAAAAGAAATACATCCCCACAGCAACTATCACCAAGGGCACGACCATGGGAGAAATCAGCAGGGCCAGAATCACTCCTTTGCCGGGAAAATCAGCCCGATTTAACCCGACAGCGGCCAGAGTGCCCAGGATCATGGAAAAAAGTGTCGCAAAAGGGGCCACCACCAGACTGTTTTTCAAAGAGGCCAGCCAGGGGCCATCCGGGTTGAAAATTTCCTGATACCAGCGCAGGGAAAAACCATCCAGAGGATAGGTCAGGAAGCTGCCGCCGTTAAAGGACAGGGGCACAATGATCAGTACCGGCAGCATCAGAAAGAGCAGCACGAGGCCACTGAATACTCTCAGAAACCAGTACCAGAATTTTTCCAGCGGTGAAGCGTAGGGTTGCAAAGCCATTCACTTAACTCCTTACCAGTTGCTTCTGGTTAACCAGACGGTGGTACACCAGATAAAGCAACAGAGTCACTACCAGCAACAGGCTGCCCAGAGCTGCAGCCATGCCCCAGTTATTGGTGGTGTTGGTGTAATAAGCCACGTAATAGCTGACCATTTGATCAGACGCCCCCCCGACCAGTGCCGGAGTGATGTAGTAGCCCAGAGCCATAATGAATACGAGCAAAGCACCGGCTGCGACACCGGAAACGGTCTGGGGTACATAAACTTTCCAGAAGGCGGCAAAAGGGTGGGCCCCCAGGGAGATAGCGGCTCTTTGGTAGCTGGGCGAAATCCCTTTCATAACGCTGTAAAGCGGCAGGATCATAAACGGAAGTAGAATATGCACCATCGCCACCAGCACCCCAAAGCGATTGAAGACCAACTGCAGGGGTTCATCCAGGATTCCCAGCCCCATCAACCCGGCATTGATGACACCGCCGGTTTGCAAAAGCACGATCCAGGAAGCCGTTCGCACCAGCAATGAAGTCCAGAAGGGAAGCAAAACAAAAATCATCAGCAGATTGCTGGTGCCCACCGGCAAAGTAGCCAGCAAATAGGCCAGTGGAAAACCCAGCAGTAAACACAGCAGAGTCACACTGCCAGCAATAATCAAGGTGCGTTGAAAGACGGCACGATAAACCTGTTGTTCTTCAGCAACGGCCTGAATTTCCCCCTGAGCATTACGTTCCATGTCCACAGAAGCCAGTAAATAACGATCGGTCATGGGGGTAGCAGAACGTTGGATCGCCTGCCAGGTTTCTACCTCACCCCAGGCCGGGTCAATTTCCGGCAAAAGGCTTTTCCAACTGGTAGCTGCGGCCTCATCCGGGAATTTACGCAAAGTTCGCATCAACAGCCCGCGAAACCCCGGGTCTTCATAATTCAGGCGACGTCCAACCTGGCCCAGGCCTCCCTCTTTACGGGATGCCTGCAATTCCTTGGCAAAAGCCGCCATCACTGTTTCCGATGGCAACCCCTGGCCATCCCACTGCAAAATCTCGGTCGCCGTAGTTGGCATCACTTCCATCAGCTCGGTGTTGTCCACACTTCTCCATAGCATGGTGGAAATCGGTTGCACAAACACCAGGAGCAGAAATAAAACCAGAGGCAGCACCAGGGCAAAGGCCTTGAATTTTTTCAGCCGCTCAGCATGACGTAACTGACGTTTCAGTTCACGGCCCGATACTTCTGATGGATTTGCAGCAGGCATAACCTGGGGCATCATCGTCTCCCTATTACTTCCGATGGGTTCAATCCGTTTTAAAGCCTTGAAGCCCAGGCATTAAAACGCTGCTCGAGTTCTTCGCCATAATCCACCCAAAACCCGGTATCCATGGCCAGCGCACCCTTGAGGTTGGCATCCGCTGTAGGCATGCGGGCTGCTTGTTTGTCGCTGAGCTTCGCAATGGCGTCAGGGTTCACCGGACCATAGGGGATTTCTGAAGAGTACACAGCCTGGTTTTCTGCCTGGCTGGCAAAATTGATAAAGTCATAGGCGGTATCGACTTTTTCACTGCCGGAAACAATGGCCCAGTAGTCGAGATCATAAACACTGCCCTTCCAGGCAATCTGAAGGTTCTGGCCTTCTTCCTGCGCAGCTGCAATACGCCCGTTGTAGGAGGAGGACATAACCACATCACCAGCGACCAGCCACTGGGGAGGTTGCGCACCGGCTTCCCACCACTGGATATGGTCCTTGAGTTTGTTCAGCATCGCGAAAGCACGGTCCACACCCGCGGAGGTTCTCAAGACATCGTAGACTTCATCCGCTGGTACACCATCCGCCATCAGGGCAAATTCCAGGGTGTATTTGGCGCCTTTGCGTAGACCACGCTTTCCAGGAAAATCTTCCACATTCCAGAAGTCAGCCCAGGTTTGCGGGGCTTTATCCAAGCGCTCAGCGTTATAAGCCATAACCGTTGACCAGACAAAAGTGCCCACACCACACTCTTCAACAGCGGAATCAATCAATTTGTCTTTCAGGCCCAGACGTTCCCAGTCAATGATTTCAAACATGCCCTCAAAGCAGCCACGAATCAGATCCGGAGACTCCACTTCCACCAGATCCCAACTGACATTACCGGTTTCCACCATGGCGCGGATACGGGAGAGCCCACCGTTATAATCCCCCGGAATCAAATCAACCTGGGTCTGATCGTCAAATGGCTCATAATAGGCTTTTTGCATCGCATCGCCGGAAGCACCGCCGAAAGAAATGACAGTAAAAGCCTGGGCAGTTGAAGCCAGCAGCAACCCCGAACCCAGTATCCCCGCCGTCAACCAACTGGTTTTCTTTTTAATATTCAGCATTTTCATACCTCTCTCTTCACGTGGTTATCTAAAGCACGAACATCATCATTGCGCCAGCCAAGCTGCACCTCAGCCCCCACCTGCAGGTCTGAAGCAAAATCAGTGACGGGCACCCTGGCCATAAACTGGTCATTGCCAGCAACCGAACAACGCACCCGCAGGTGGTCACCCAGATAAATAAATTCCTCAATACGACCGGTCACCTGGTTGTCCAGACCCTTCAAGGCCCCATTCAGCTGCACTCGTTCCGGTCGAATGGAAAGGCTGGTCGGCGCTCCTTTTTCCCGAACATTAACCACCCTGGCCCCGGTTCTCAGCCCCTCACCAAAACTGACCTGGCAGAAGTCACCCTCAAGTGACTCAATGCGTCCATCAAAGGTATTGTTTTCACCAATGAACTGAGCCACAAACGCATTGGCGGGTTTTTCATAAAGGTTTTGGGGAGTGTCAATCTGCTGGATCACGCCATCATTAAACACAGCCACCCGATCCGACATGGTCAGAGCTTCACTTTGATCATGGGTCACAAAAACCACTGTCAGACCCAGCTGTTCGTGCAGATGCTTGATTTCCAGCTGCATCTGCTCACGAAGCTGTTTGTCGAGTGCTCCCAGAGGTTCATCCATCAGCACCAGGCGCGGCTCAAACACCAGAGCGCGAGCCAGAGCAACCCGTTGCTGCTGGCCCCCTGACAGTTGCAGAGGCCGGCGCTTGGCAAATTCGCCCAGCTGGATTTTGTCCAGAATCCGCTTTACCCTTTGATCAGCTTCAGCTTTAGGCACCTTGCGTGCACTCAGGGGAAAGCGCAGATTTTCTTCCACGGTCATATGTGGAAACAGAGCATAATTCTGAAACACCATGCCCAGATTGCGCTTGTGAGGTGGCTGGGTGTTCAGACGCTCTTCAGCCAGATAAATATCACCTGATGTGGGTGTTTCAAAACCGGCCAGCATCATTAAACAGGTGGTTTTACCGGAACCGGAGGGACCAAGAAGTGTGACGAATTCACCCTGACCAATGGACAGATTCAGATCCTTGACCACCAGGTTTTCACCATCAAAAGTTTTTTGTACTCCACAAAACCTCACCAGAGGGTCCTTGTTTGAAGCGGCAGACATCGATCTTCCTCCTAACCAGAAAAGCCTGGTGCCGTTAAATAAAATTGACACTCAAAACCCTGAAGGCCTGTTTTTTGCTAGCAATCAGCTTATGCAACCTTAATTCTGGTTATTTATAAGCATAAATTAGGCCAACTTGTAAAAAAGCTGCTGTTTCCTTTCGTCAAGTGTTAATTTTAATTAACCAGCCTGCCAAAGCTGCACCAGCAGACACCAGGCTGACTGAATCACGAACCATAAGAGTGCGCGGACAACACCATGAAGAGCCCAATTTCCGATTCCCAGCTCAACCTGGGGCACCGACTCAAACACCTGCGGGAACAGGCCGGACTGTCCCAGCGGGAACTGGCACGTCGTGCAGGCGTCACTCATGCTGCCATCTCCTTGATTGAGTCCAACCAATCCAGCCCATCCGTTGCTTCCTTGAAAAAAGTACTGGATGGCCTGCCCATCAGTCTGAGCCATTTCTTTTCTCTGGATACCCCGGAAGAAAACCGGATTTTCTTTCGTGCCCATGAGCTGGTGCCTTTGACGGAAGGTGATTTAAGCTTCCGCCAGGTGGGCAATATGCAGCACCACAGCCTGCAGCTCCTGCACGAACACTATGCGCCCGGTGCCGATACCGGTGAGAGCATGCTTGAGCATGAATCCGAGGAAGGAGGCATTATCATCAAAGGAGAAATTGAACTGACCGTGGGCGAGCATCAGGCTGTCCTGAAAGCCGGGGATGCCTATCTTTTTGACAGCCGTCAGCCACACCGCTTTCGCAATACCGGAAAGAAGGAGTGTGTGATCATCAGCGCTTGCACACCCCCTTACCTGTAACCCTCTTTCACATTGGCGTTACCTGAGGTAATGCCAAAAGGTAACGCTGCTTTAGCCTGAGTCCTGGATTTCTGCTAGGGTTAGCCACTTTGCATCGCCAGCAAGGGGAAAATGGCCAGTGGATTCTTCAGTCTTGTTAAAGCTCTTCAATACCCTTTGGGTGGGGCTCTTGGGTGGCCTGACTTTCTACTGGCTGAATGTGCCTCTTGCCTGGATGCTGGGCCCCCTGCTTGCCAATCTTGTGGTTTCCATGGCTGGAATGCCTGTAGGTATCCGTCCCCGCTTGAGAGGTTGGTTTTTGGGTGGTCTGGGGGTGATTCTGGGAGGACAGGCCAGTCAGGACACGCTGAGCCAGGCGAGCAACTGGCCTGCCAGTCTGGCAATACTCAGCCTTGGCGTGATTCTTATTATATTCGGGGTATCCTTTTACTTTCGTAAAGTGGCCGGATTTGACAAGGCCTCCAGCTGGTTTTCTGCCGTGCCCGGCGCCATGACTTCAATGATCCTGATGGGCGGACAGGCCGGAGGCGATGAGCGTAAAATCACTCTGGCACATGCACTGCGGTTAACGTTCGTCGTGCTCCTGGTGCCTTCACTATTCTGGCTTTTCTTTACCCCACCGGATGCAGCCAGCAACCCTTTGTACCAAGAGCCGGAAAATCTTTGGCTATTGCTGGGGATAGCCCCGGCTTGGTGGTTAGGTAGGAAACTGCGTCTGCCGACTCCGGAATTCACTGCGCCCTTGTTCATGAGTGTTGGCGCGGCTCTATCAGGTCATGCTTTTGCCGGCACCCAGGTATTGGTGGCCGCTACGTTTCTCATTCTGGGTGGATCAATCGGAGCACGCTTTTATGGTACCCGCTGGTCAGAAATTTTTTGGCTGGGCAAGCATGCTCTGGGAGCCACAGTTGTGGCTTTAAGCCTGGCTGCTTTTTCGGCAGGTATCATGCACTGGTTGCTGGACATCCCCTTTGCTACCGCGCTTTTGACGATGACACCCGGTGGCATTGGGGAAATGGCCATGGTGGCCCTGGCTCTGGGGGTGGACCCCGTCTTTATTGCCGCTCACCACCTATTTCGCATCCTCGCTCTCATGCTGCTGATCCCCTTCGCTGCCCCCTTCTGGCGTAACTGACTCTGGATCTTCCTCCAGTTTTTCAGAAACGGGTTGCTTGGGCTTTTTAATACCGCCCTGGTTACTCAGTTCCATGTTTTTCTGCTGCAGACGCTCAACCAGTTTCAGGATGATCTGATCCTTGATTTTTTCCCTGGCTGAAGGGGCCATGGTTTTAAGAGCAACCCGACTACAACGGAATAAAACGGTTTGTCGGGTGGCAACCACACTGGCGGTTCTGGGAGTATCGGTTAAAAAAGCCACTTCACCAACCGTCTCGCCCGGAGGGACCTCGGCAATTCTAACTTCTTTGCCCGCCTCATTGGTCATACGGACTTCCAGTTCACCGCTCAGAGGGATGTACATGGTCGGGTCTATACTGCCCTCTTTGATGACATACTCACCTTCCTCAGCCAGCACGATCATTCCCTTGCCTTCAACCAGCAGCTGTTTGTCCGTCTCGGGAAAATTCTTGAAGAACTCCAGCCGTCCCAGCAGCTGCATTATTTTGTGCCGAAGCGTATTGATCTGTTTCATCAGCCTGCCTTTCCATATCATTGAATGACCTGCCACCAAGGATAGCAGAGCAGCTACCAGAAAAAACCTGACCCAGTTAAAGTTTTTGCCAGTTAAAATAAAAAAGCCTGCACTCTGGCAGGCTCATCAGGGTAGAAAACCTTAATCGTGATGCCCAAGAGGCTTGTCGGTAAACAAAAACTCTTTCAGGTATTGATCAAAAACCGAATTGTTGCGCCTGATCCACTCCAGTGCCATGGCGGCATGTTCAATTTCTTCGTCGCGATTATGAGCCAGAATCGCTGCCAGCTCTTTATTTTTACAGGCATCAACCCGCTGGTTGTACCAATCCACGGCTTCCAACTCTTCCATCAGGGAAACAATGGCGCGGTGGAAATCCCGCGTTTCATCAGTTAATTCGGCAACAGGTTCATGATAGCCTTCATTCGACATAGTCAGCTCCTCATCGTTAAGCTGGTGGATAACTTATAACCTTAGGGAATCTAGCAGATTTTGAGCAAAAGACCCAAACGACCCAGAAACTCTCGTCTGAGTAAGACCCAGGCCTTACTGCTACTCAGTGGACTCCTGCCCTTGCTGCTGGCCAGCTATTGGTGGTTGGTCTGGCAAAGCCCCTGGCTGTATCAGCCGCCGGTTGACCTGCCCGCCGTGGATGACCGGGAAAGCCACCTGGTTTTTGCTTATGGAACCCTGAAAAGCCCCTTGGTGAGAATGATTGTGACGCATCGCATCAGCAGCGGGGAGGCCGCCCGGCTTCCCGGTTTTGAAAAGCAGGGGCTGAATATTGTTCCCAGCGAAGAAAGCCATACAAGGGGCATTGTTTTTGAAGCCACACCGGAAGAACTGCGCAGACTGGATCGTTATGAAAGAATCGGTATCCGTTACGGACGACGGGAACATGAGTTGAGTAGTGGGCAGACCGCCTGGGTTTATCATCTGTTGCCGGACAATTCCAATAACTTATAAACCTTCAACCACCACCCTGTTACGCCCTGCTTCCTTGGCCTGATAAAGCGCAGCATCAGCTCTCTGGGTAAGCTGGTCAAGGCTTTCACCTGGCTGGTATTCAACCACACCCAGACTGACGGTGACTGTTTTCACCTGTGGAAATTCTTCAGTCTGTATTTTCTCTCGAAAGTATTCGGCAAGGCTGCCTGCCTGTTGCAAGCGAGTTTGCGGAAGCAGCACCATGAATTCTTCGCCACCCCAACGGCAAACGGCATCATTAACCCTCATGCGTTCCGTTGCTATTTCTGCGACTCGAACCAGAACCTGATCGCCCAAATCATGGCCGTAGGTGTCATTAACCTTTTTAAAGTAATCCAGATCAAACATCACCAGAGAAAAGCAGGTGTGATAACGCTTGGCCCTTTCAGCTTCCTGTTCCAGCAGCTCATAAAAAGCTCTACGGTTATAGAGGTTGGTCAGCTGATCATGGTAAGCCAACTGCTGCAGCTCATGTTCCAAGCGCTTGCGTTGAGAAATGTCCCGAAAGGTGACAACCCCTCCGAACACCTGACCCAACTCCTGCCACAAAGGCGTAGCATAAATTTCTACAGGGAAACCACTGCCATCTTTGCGCCAAAACCAGTCTTCGTCCCAGTTTTTGACGCTTTTGCCAGCATTAATCGCCTGATAGATGGGGCACTCCTGTTCCGGGTAGAAGGTTTTATCCGGGTAGGAGTGATGGGTCAATTCGTGACTGTTTTTACCCAACAGCTCATCTTCATTCTGATAGCCCAGCAAGGCGAGTCCGGCCGGGTTGATAAAGGTAAAGCGTCCTTCGGCATCAATGCCAAAAATACCTTCACCGATACTGTTTAACAGGGTGCGGCTGAAATGTTCTTCTTCGCGCCTTTGAGTAATATCTCTTTGAATGGAAATAAAGTGGGTCAGCTCACCTTGCTCATCAAAAACAGGAGCGACATTCCATTCCACCAGATAAGGGGAGCCATCCTTGCGGTAATTGACATTCGAGCCTTTGAACTCTTTACCCCGCTCCAAACACTCGCGCAGGCGCTTGAGTTCGGCCCGATCGGTACGCTCACCCTGCAGGATTCGAGGCGTTTTGCCTTTCAGATCATCCCAGGTATAACCCGTCATCTTGGTAAATGCCTGGTTGATATACACAATTTCCGGGCCGGGTTCATCCAGCCGTGCATCCGTAACCAGCAGTGGATTGCTGGCCTGGTCAATCGCTGCGGGCAGTAAGGGTGCGGCTTTTTTTAATGGCATCCCGATAATCCTGTTTACTGGGGCTCAAGCAGTTCCCTGAACTCAGCCGCGGGCAGAGGCCGGTAAAAATAAAAACCCTGTACCTTGATATGGCCGAACTCGCTCAACAAGGCAACCTGGTGGCTGGTTTCCACTCCCTCCACCACCACTTGCAAGTCCAGGCTGAGTGCCAACCCGGCAATAGCACTCAGTAGTTTCAGGGAACGCTCGTCCCGGTCTATTCTTTGTAAAAAGCTGCGGTCTATTTTCAGTTCATTCAACGGCAGACTGTCGAGGTAAGACAGGCTTGAATAGCCCGTACCGAAGTCATCCAGGGAAATGCTGAAGCCTTGCGCCTGCAACTGCTCTAGAAGAGCAACAGCAGCCTTGCCGTTACGAATCATGGCTCCTTCGGTGATTTCCAGTTGAATCACGCTGGGTTCCAGGCCTTCATAGGCCACTTCTGATGTCAGCCAGTCTGCAAAGTCCTCCTGATCCAGTTGATGAGCAGAAAGGTTCACTGCAATGTTGGGAACGTCCACCCCTTGCTGCTGCCAGCTTTTGACCTGCTGCAAGACCTGCTTGATCACCCAGCGATCCAGACGCACACAAAGATGACTCTGTTCGGCAACGGGAATAAATTCACCAGGCGAAATCCAGCCCAGATTGGGATGCTGCCACCGCAACAAGGCTTCAGCACCACAGACTTGCTGGCTGACAAGGCACATTTTGGGTTGGTAATAAAGCTCCAGACCGGCATGTTTCCGGGCATTGATCAGCTCACTCAGGTCGTGCTCAATAATCAACTGGCGTTGCTGTTCACTGTGCTGGCCATGATCAAAAAACTGAAACATATTGCGGCCATTGCTTTTGGCCTGCATCTGGGCACTTTCCGCCGCCTGCATCAGGTTTTCCTTGCTCATTGCATCCTGGGGAAAAAGTGCAACACCCAGGCTGGGCCGCATCAACAGGGATTTATCCTGGAGGGTAATGCCCTTGCTCAGATCCTTGATGATCCGCTCTGCCAGACGGGACATTTCCACGACACTGGCCTGACTGTGGCGTAAAAGGGCAAAGGTGTCACCCTGCAGGCGCACCAGGGTATCCGAAGCTTCGGCCAGCAGATGCAAGCGCTCAGCCTGAATGCAGATGACCTCGTCTCCGGCACGCATGCCAAAATGATCATTGATGGGCCGCAAACGTCCCACATCCAGCACCATCAGGCCCAGGACTTCACCTCTTTTACGGCAGCTGGCCAACGCCTGATCCAGACGATTCATCAATAGCTGGCGGTTGCCCAGGCGGGTCAGGGGGTCGTTGAACGCCAGAAATTCAACTTCAGCCTCCCTGGCTCTCAACTCGCTCAGGTCATGGGAAATGGCAACATAGTGACTGACATGATCTTTTTTGTCTTCAAGCGCATTGATGGAAAGCCACTGCAGATAAATCTCACCTGTTTTACGGCGATTCCAGACTTCCCCTGACCAACTGCCCTGACGGTCAATATCCGTCCACATGGCGGCATAAAAACTGGGAGGATGCCGTTCCGAGCGTAGCATGGCCGGGGTCTGCCCCAGGGCTTCCATTTCGCTGTAACCGGTGATCCGGGTAAAGGCATTATTAACCTTGATGATATGGCCGCGCCGATCGGTAATCATGATCGACTCCAGAGTGTTGGCCATTACCCGCTCAATAAGCCGGGGGCAGTTGATTGTTTGCATGAAGACTTAAGCTTTAAAAGTGAGAGTCAAGGCTGATAACAACCCGTTACATTCTGCATGTTAAGCTAACATCAAGCGGCTAAAGGCGCAAATAAAGTAAGCTTTTACCAACATCCTCTACAAGCGCTTCACCAGCACCCAGACACTGGCTTCCTGCCGCCTTTTGTACATATGGATTTTCACCTTGGTGGGTGTCATCTGGTAGTCAAAAACATACTCAAAAACGACATTGATGGAACCCTGTTCCAGAGCCTCATAAAAACGCTGACAAAACTCGGAATTCTGGGTGCAAGGGGCGACCTCCACAAAAAAGTCCTTGCCCAGCATGGCTTGGGGGTCGCGACCTGTGATCTCACCTTCAGCCTCGTTGTACTGCAAAACCCGGCCTTCTGTATCCAGTTGAATTGCTCCGAATGCCAACTCATTCAACTGCTCCTCCGTCAGTTCTGATAATGCAGATTCCAGGGACTCAGAACCAAAGGTCAAAATTTCCATGCTGCTACTCCGAAAATAAATACTAAAAATACATCTTACAGGAACCGGCTCGTTTTATAACCCGCTTTCTAGCGAGCAATCACCTTATAAATCGGCTTCAACGTAGGTATCTGGGAGAGCACCAGTTGAATAACGGTCATCAGGGGAAGTGCCAGGAAAAAACCGACCGGCCCCCAGAGCCAGCCCCAGAAAAAGATGGATAAAAAAATGATCACGGGGTTGATGGCCATACGATACCCGTGCACATAAGGCTCGGCCACAGCTCCGACAAGACCGGTCAGTAACATATAAGACAGGGGGGCAACCAGTACCCAGCCCAAAGCATCGAAATGGCTTACTGAAACAACGGCCAGCAGAACCATGGTACTCATCACTCCCAGGTAGGGAATAAAGCGGGACAAGCCCGCCACAAAGCCCCAGAACACCGGGGTCGGCAGACCAATCAACCAGCAGATCCCACCCATCACCAAACCCACACTAAAATTGGTCAGGGTGAAGACTCCCAGAAAGCGTGCAACCTGCTGCTGGCTGGCCCTGACAATTTGCAACAGGGTGCGCCGCCTTTCTTTGGGCACCTGTCGAATCCAGTTGAGAATCAGGCGGTCACCGCTGACCAGAAAAAAGTAGGTCAGGGCAAGCGCCAGGGCGAGGCCAACCAGCGTTTGCTGGGCATTGTTGGCCAGCTGGTTACGCCAGGAGTCGGTTTGTAAAATAACCGTTTGCGCATTTTCAGCAGTCAACTCCCCCATGGACTTTTCCAATTGGCGGGCTGATTCAGTCAATTTATCCAACTGGCTGCGAAACTCATTCTCACCCACCAGCAGACGGGAAATACTTTGCGGTGCTTTTTCAGCCCATTCCAGTGCTGGCGCTGCAATACTGGTCACCAGGCCACCCAGTAAAAGCACCAACACCAAAAGCAGGCCCAGGGCACTCACGGGTTTGGGCAGATGCCATTTCTTGTGCGCCTTGATCACCAGGGGTGACAGCAAGAGGCTGACCATAAAAGCCAGGAGTATCGGCAGAATGATTTCATGGGCCAGGTAGAGGGTATACAGAATACCCAGCCCAAGAAGCACCTGCAGACTGGTGGAGTAGTGTTCGCGCATATTGGCAGCCTTGGTAAAAGTCAGTTACTTCTTATATGCTGAGTTGCTCATCACATTTTTATTACGGTTCTTTCACTATACATGAAGAGTTCTTTACTGTTATTCCCGAATCGCTGCCTGACGGTTGCTGCCTGCTGCCTGCTGTTGCTTTTTTTACTGGCCAGCTATCTGATCTGGCCGTCGCTGAAAACCGCCTTGCAGGATTTACCAACCCTGCAACTGGGAATTCTTGCCAGCCTGGTCGCCGGGCTTTTTACCTCCGTCGGTGCCCTGCCCATCTTTTTTATCCGCTCTTTGAATAAAACCCTTGAAGACACTCTGATGGGCTTTGGAGCCGGGATCATGTTGGCAGCTACGGCTTTTGAGCTGGTTTTGCCCGCGATGAACCAGGCTGAACAGCTATACAACCATCCTGGTATCACTCTACTCATGCTAAGTAGCGGTATTGCCCTTGGGGGTGGCTTACTCTACCTGCTGCATGACCGGGTGCCCCATGAGCATTTTATTGGCGGGCGGGACAACCCGGTCTCGCCTCATAAAATCAAGCGTGTCTGGCTGTTTATCTTTGCCATAGCCCTGCATAACCTGCCGGAGGGCCTGGCCGTGGGTGCCGGTTTTGGTGGTAGTGACCTGGCTTCAGGTGTTGCCCTGGCCATCGGCATTGGTCTGCAGAACATGCCCGAGGGACTGGTGGTTGCCATTGCTCTATTGTCCCTGGGGCACAGTCGCCTGCTGGCTTCGGGTGTTACCTTGCTAACCGGCCTGGTGCAACCTCTGGGCGGTCTGCTGGGCGCCTTTCTGGTCAGCCTGGTGAGTTCCCTCATGCCTTTGGTTCTGGCCTTTGCTGCCGGTGCCATGCTGTTTGTGATCAGTCACGAAATCATTCCCGAATCCCATCGTCTGGACAATAAAAGCAAAGCAACTTTTGGTGTGCTGGTCGGATTTATTGTTATGCTGGCAATCGATATTCTTCTGGATTAAAGGTTTCAACCCCATGAGCAACGAGAAAGCGGTTTTACTTGACCCTCCCTGGCTCCACAACGAGCAGGGAATGACCCGCCGTGTGGGTGTTGAAATTGAAATGACAGGGCTGACTCTGGAACAGATCACCCGGATAGTTGCTGAGCAACTGCAAGGCAAGGTTTCTTCCAAGGGACGTTATGAACGCCAGATTACGGACTCTCAGGGAGAGAACTGGCTTGTGGAACTGGATTTTCATCTGCTCAAGCAGATGGGGCGAGAGGAAAGACCCAGCAGCACTTTAGGTGGCGAGTTGGGCAATTCTGCAGAAGATGCCTTGGCCTGGTTTGCAGAGAGTCTGGTGCCATTTGAGCTGGTCAGCCCTCCTTTAACACTGGAGCGTTTGCCGGAAGTGGAAGTCATTATCCAGCAACTCCGCCAGGCGGGTGCCAAGGGTTCTTCCGACAGCTTGGTCAATGCTTTTGGCATGCAGCTTAACCCAGAGGTACCTGACTCCCGGCCCGAGACTCTGACCCGCTTCATCAAAGCCTTTCTTTGTCTTTATGACTGGCTGTACCAGCGTGCACAAATTGACCTTTCCCGACAGGTCACCAGTTATATCAACCCCTTCCCGGCCCGCTACATCAAAAAAGTGGTTGCTGAAGACTACTGGCCTGAACTGGAACAGTTGATTGATGACTACCTGGTAGACAATCCCACTCGCAACCGTGCCCTGGATTGTTTGCCCTTGTTTCTGCACCTGGATAAAGCCAGGGTTCGACGAACCACAGATGATCCCTTGATCAAACCGCGTCCCACCTTCCATTACCGACTGCCCAGCAGCGAAATCCACAGTCCAGCTTGGGGACTCTTTGTTTCCTGGAATGACTGGATTCAAGTGGAACGCCTGGCTGCCGACTGCGAACGCCTCCAGGCTTGCTGCCAGGCTTATCGTCAGCACTTGAACAAACCCATTGATCGCTTGATGGGCAAATGGATACAGGAAGTTGAATCACAATGGCTCAACCAGTAATCGCGATTACCGGCCCGGAAAAGGGTGCCTTTGGCCCTCGTTTTCTGGTCGCTTTGGCCGTTCGTCTCTATGGTGCCAAGCCCTTACAGCTACGCCCCAGTCAGAACCCGCAAGACTATGATTTTGATGGTGTTGTGGTAACCGGCGGACACGATATAGATCCGGTTCTTTATGCTGCCAAACCCGAGGTCGAACCCAAGTATGATTCGGCCCGTGACAAGCTGGAAATGGCCGTTATCGACCTGGCACTAGATCGTAAGCTTCCTATCCTGGGAATCTGTCGGGGTGCACAACTGATGAATGTTTACCGGGGTGGTACGCTCTATCAGGAGCTCCATGATCAACGTGAAAAAACCTCTCACCGCTGGACGATTCTGCCTCTGAAAACCCTGTGCATCCACCCCAACACCTGGTTGGCCGAGTTTATGGGCAGCCAGACCGCCCGAATCAACAGCCTGCATAATCAGGCCATCAACAAGACAGGTGCGGGGTTCCAAGTCAGTGGCACCGATCTGGACGGCATCGTACAAGCCATAGAAGACCCGGATTACGGTTTTCTGATTGGTGTTCAGTGGCATCCGGAATTTTTGTTGCTCATCAGGCGTCAGCGCCAGCTTTTCAAAGCCTTGGTTCAGGCCTGTAAACCTTCCTGATTCAAAAGATAGATATTCTGCATGTCTTCCTGGCAAACCCGGAACAGCGGCCTATACTCAACTCTTGGAGACCTTCTTCAGGAGCCGCCATCCCGTGTACAACGAGCACTTCTATCAGGATATAGTCGATCATGGAGCCATGCTGATCTGGGTTGCCGGCCTGGACAAAGGCTGCTTTTATTTCAATCGCGCCTGGCTGGAATTCACCGGTCGCAACCTAGGGCAAGAAAAAGGCAGTGGCTGGACTGAAGGCGTTCACCCGGATGACTTTGAACGCTGCCTGCAAACCTACACCCAGGCTTTTGATGCCCGCCAAAAATTCAGCATACTTTACCGGCTACGCCGCCATGACGGGATCTACCGCTGGCTTCAGGATGACGGCACGCCTCTTTATTCAGCCACCGGGGAGTTTAAAGGATTTATTGGTTACTGCCTGGATGTGACCGAAAGCAAACAAATTGAAATTCGTGCCCAGCAGCGCAGCCAGCTCTTGCAAGCCCTGTCTTCGGGAGCCTCTTTAAGTGAACTCCTGAGCAGCCTAAGCCAGAACCTGGAGGCTCTGTATCCCTACCTCAAATGCAAACTCAACCTGCTGCACGATGAAAGTAGCCTGAATCTCGCCAAGCGCACACCTTTACGAGAGTTTTATCAACAAAATCAGGGCAAAGGGGGCCACTGCTGGTCTGAACCCCTGCTTTCTTCCATGGGGCAACCCCTGGGTGTGCTTTCGGTTTATTGCCAGACAGAACGCCCACCCAGCAACAAGGAACTTAACCTGATCAAGGAAGAAGCCCAGTTTACGGCTCTGATTGTGGAGAAGAAATACGCTGATACCGCCTTGCAACTGGGAGCCAAGGTTTTCCAGCAGGCCCGCGAAGCCATCATGGTGACTGATATCAAAGGCCATATTATTGAAGTCAATCAGGCTTTCAGTCAGATTACCGGCTATCAGCGTGACGAAGCACTGGGCAAAACGCCCAAGCTTTTGAAATCGGATCAGCACCCTCCCGGTTTTTATCATGAAATCTGGCAGACCTTACAAACCCAGGGCTACTGGCAGGGTGAAATCTGGAACCAAAGGAAAGACGGCACTCTCTATCCGACCAT
>Ga0306901_1000110_pt1 | contig 41436 bp, 25 predicted proteins | sample AntRauMFilla3767_FD_190431 | JGI IMG/M metagenome (GOLD analysis project Ga0306901, IMG submission 190431) | Saline lake microbial communities from Rauer Islands, Antarctica - Metagenome Filla 3 #767 (v2) (version 2) | ecosystem: Environmental > Aquatic > Non-marine Saline and Alkaline > Saline ... | reverse complement strand
GACGCGCTCTGGCCAACCAGGATGACCTCTTGTTCCGTCGCAATTCAGTGAACGGTCGTGTGGAATGCCTGGCCAATCGTTCTGCGGTTGAGCTGAATGAGTCCTTGCACGCAAACAACTAAACATTGATCAGCCACAGGGGGAAGTCAGTTGAAGTACTATCCGGCTTTACCCCTTGGCTTCCATCCAGTAAGTGCGCATAATGCACCTCAACGACTTTTCGTCTTTTCCTTTTCTGGAGAAACACCATGAAGATGCTTAACCGCTCTGCCATCAGCGTCAAACTCAGGCAGCCTTTTGTCGACTGGATCAACAGTGTCAGCGACAGCGGGGAAGAAGAGGTGACTCTGGATGAAGTGAATCAGGAATCCACCAGTTACCTGGTTCCTGAGCTGGAAGAAGAGGAAGATCTGGAAAATCTGATTGAAGATCGCTATCTGGATATTCTGGAAAATGAGCTCTTTTCCTGGGAAGAAGACGACAGTCTCTGGCCGGAAGACATGGATCGCGCTCTCTTTGATGAATTCATCCGCATTGAACCGGCTTTCATGGTCTTTGATCTGGACGACCAGGCTCCTCTGCTCGCCCAGGTGCTGGAAGAAGTGGAAGATTTTGACGCAGAGGATTAATCCTCTGCATCATCCATCCGGTGATTCTCAATCTCAATATCCACGAGGTTGCAGGCACCGGGTTTCAGTACCAGCACACCATACTCTTCAATATGATCTGTTTCATCTTCCAGGCTACCCACTTCCAATGACAGGCTGTTGCCTTTCAGGTGTTCGGGGTTGATCAGTACAGCTGCAGGAAGACCTTCCTCCCAGTTGATCTGAATTTCTGTCAAGGCTGGCAATTCGACTTTCTGGCCGTCAGGCGTAACGCCAACAAGGCGGGGATAAGACATGGTCTAACTCCTTCAGTGATTTTGCATCAGCATACACCCTTGCTGGATCCTGGCAAGGTGGAAAAAACGGCGTACCCGGGAGAGCAGCCGCTTTTTCCACTGGTTCATCAAGGCAGTAGTGTACTGCCCATTAGATCCCGGTCAATTTCCCTTGCTGCTTCACGACCTTCGTTGATGGCCCAGACAATCAGGCTCTGACCACGACGGCAGTCACCGGCAGCATAGAGACCCTCCACCGAAGTGCGGTAGTTGCCATAGTCTGCCTTGGCGTTGGAGCGCTGATCCTTCTCGGCACCAAAGGCTTCCAGTAGTTTACCTTCAGGGCCGAGAAAGCCCATGGCCAGCAGCACCAGATCGGCTTTCAGTTCTCTTTCACTGCCTGCGACAGGTTGTGGCCCCATGCGGCCCTGGTCGTCTTTTTTCCACTCGATTCCGGCCAGATGCAGTTTTTTCACCTGACCTTTTTCACCCGTCAGCTTCTGGGTCAGTTGCAGATACTGGCGGGGATCTTCGCCCTGCACGGCAATGGCTTCAGCCTGGCCGTAATCCACCTTCAGGGTACGTTTGAATTCCGGCCAGGGGTTATCAGCGGCTCTTTCCAGCGGTGGTTTGGGCATGATTTCCAATTGCGTGACACTTTTGCAGCCTTGGCGCAGTGAGGTGCCCACACAGTCTGTACCGGTATCCCCGCCACCGATCACCACAACGTGTTTGTCCTTGGCCGAAATGAACTGGCCATCTTTATGGTTGGAATCCAGCAGACTCTTGGTGTTGGAACCCAGGAATTCCATGGCAAAATGCACGCCGTCCAGCTCGCGGCCCTCAATGGGCAGGTCGCGGGGCACGGTGGCACCGGTAGCCAGCAAAACTGAATCAAATTCCTTTTTTAGTTCTTCCGCACTGATGTCTTTGCCAACTTCGGTGTTGGTGACAAATTCAATGCCTTCTTCGCGCATGAGTTTAAGACGACGCTCAACAATGGGCTTTTCCAGCTTCATGTTGGGGATGCCGTACATCAGCAGACCGCCCAGGCGATCATCACGTTCATAAACTGTCACGCTGTGGCCCACTGAATTCAGTTGTGCGGCAGCGGCCAGACCGGCTGGGCCGCTGCCGATGATCGCTACCTTTTTACCCGTGCGTTCTGCCGGGGGCTGGGGTTGAACCCAGCCTTCAGAAAAGCCCTTTTCAATAATCGAATTTTCGTGGTGCTTGATCGTCACGGGAGGTGCATTGATCCCCAGAACACAGGAGTCTTCACAGGGTGCCGGACAAACCCGACCAGTGAATTCGGGGAAGTTGTTGGTCTGATGCAGACGCTCCAAAGCTTCATGCCAGCGCCCCCGATAAATCAGGTCGTTCCACTCGGGAATCAGGTTGTTGACTGGGCAGCCACCGACCTGAGGAGCCGAAGCTGAATCCCCGGCATGACAGAAGGGCACACCACAGTCCATACAGCGTGAACCCTGCTGACGGATGTCCTCTTCGGCCATTACTGTGTGAATTTCCTGCCAGTCTTTCAAGCGCTCCACGGCATCACGGTCAGCCGGTAGGGCGCGGTCAAATTCCATAAATCCAGTTAGTTTTCCCATGATCGTCTCCTAGGCTGTCGCTTTACTGTCGGCCAATTTTTTCAGGTGCAGGTCAAAGGCTTCTACAGCCACTTGATAGTCATCGTCGAGTTGTTTCTCTTCGCGAACCTGCTTCATATAGCCCTGCATCTGCTCATAATCGACCGGCATGACGCGGGCAAACTCCTGGAGGGACTTGTCCCATTGCTCAAGCAGTTCTTTAGCGACATCGGATTGGGTGTAGGCATAATGTTTTTCCACCAGGGTTTTCAGCCTGGCCTGTTCTTCAGGGTCGGTAACCGGGCCGAGTTTGACCATTTCCTTGTTGCAACGCGCATCCAGTTGCCCGGAGCGATCCAGGACATAGGCCACACCGCCGGACATGCCCGCTGCAAAGTTACGCCCTGTTTCACCCAGAATAACGGCACAACCACCGGTCATGTATTCGCAGCCGTGATCACCCACACCTTCAACCACAGCTGTGGCACCTGAGTTGCGAACACAAAAGCGCTCACCTGCCAGGCCACGAATGTAGGCTTCACCACTGGTCGCACCGAAGAAGGCGACATTACCAATGAGGATGTTGTCACTGGCCTTGAATGAGGCCTTGGCATCCGGATAAACCACCAGCTTGCCACCGGACAGGCCCTTGCCGAAGTAGTCATTGGCATCGCCTTCCAGATCAAAGCGCACTCCTTTGGCTGTGAAGACACCAAAGCTTTGCCCTGCGGAACCCTTGAAGTGAACCTTGACGGTGTCTTCAGGCAGGCCGTCGGCGTGATAGCGTTTGGAAATCTCGTTGGAGAGCATCGCACCCACACTGCGATCAGTGTTTTCAATGGGGTAATCCAGCGTCACAGCTTGCTGATTGTCCAGGGCAGCCTGGGCATCCTTGATCAGTTTACGATCAATAATGTCGTCAATCAGATGTTTCTGCTCCACAGTTTTGTAGAGACTGTCACCTGGGTGGGGTTCCTGCTTGTAAAGCAGTGAGGAAAGATCCAGGTTTTTCAGTTTCCAGTGATCGCCCAGATCACGCACCTTCAGGCACTGGGACTGCCCCACCATTTCATTGATGGTTCTGAAGCCCAATTCGGCCATGAGTTCACGCAGACCTTCCACCATCAGTTTGAAGAAGTTGACCACATGCTCGACCTGGCCGTTGTAGCGGCCTCGCAGTTCACGATCCTGGGTGGCAATACCCACAGGGCAGGTGTTGGTGTGGCACTTACGCATCATGATACAGCCCTGGGCTACCAGAGCGGCAGTGGCCACGCCCCATTCTTCGGCTCCCAGCAGGGTGGCAATGGCCAGATCGCGAGGGGTCTTCATCTGACCATCGGCCTGGAGGGTGACGCGGCTGCGCAAGCGGTTGCGCACCAGCGTCTGATGGGTTTCGGCAATCCCCAGTTCCCAGGGTAGACCGGCATGCTTGATGGAGCTCAAAGGTGATGCCCCGGTACCACCATCGTGACCGGCAATCAGTACCACATCGGCATAGCCTTTCGTCACGCCTGTGGCGACGGTGCCGACACCAGCCAGAGAAACCAGTTTGACATTAACCCGAGCCTTGCGGTTGGCATTTTTCAGGTCATATATCAGCTGCGCCAGATCTTCAATTGAGTAGATATCGTGGTGTGGGGGTGGTGAAATCAGGCCGACACCGGGTGTCGCCAGACGGGTTTTACCAATCCAGGCATCCACCTTGTGGCCGGGTAGCTGACCGCCTTCCCCGGGCTTGGCACCCTGGGCCATCTTGATCTGCAGCTCTTCGGCATTGGTCAGATAATGGCTGGTGACACCAAAACGACCCGAAGCCACCTGCTTGATCTTGGACATCATGGAGTCGCCGTTTTCCAGCGGCGTAAAGCGAATCGGGTCTTCACCGCCTTCACCGGAATTACTCTTGCCACCCAAACGATTCATGGCAATGGCCAAGCAGGTGTGGGCTTCCCAGGAGATGGAGCCAAAGGACATGGCACCGGTGGCAAAGCGCTTGAAGATCTTCTCGGCAGACTCGACTTCCTCGAGAGGAACCGGTTGACGGTCCGTCTGCCAGTCCAGCAACCCACGCAGGGTATAAGCGGCTTTGGCCTGCTCATCCACGGCCTGGGTGTATTCCTTGAACAGCTCTTTACTGTTGGTAGCACTGGCATGCTGCAGCAGACGAATCACCTTGGGGTTGAACAGGTGGCGTTCGCCATCTTTGCGCCAGGCATAATCACCACCGGTACGCAGTGGCAGGAGGCTGGGTGTATTGCTGCGATCAGGATAACCCACACGATGGGTCATCAGGCGTTCCTGGGCAATCTCATCCAGACCCAGCCCCTCGATACGGCTGATGGTGCCTGTAAAGTAGTGATCAATGACGCTGGAGTTAAGACCCAGAGCTTCAAAAATCTGCGCACCCTGGTAAGACTGCAGCGTGGAGATCCCCATCTTGGAGAAAATCTTCAGCAGACCCCCGTCCACCGCTTTGATATAACGGCTGACCAGTTCCTCGTTACTCCAGTTTTCGCTGATGGCTCCCTGATCCCTGAGGCTATAGAGGGATTCAAAAGCCATATAGGGGTTAACCGCTGCAGCACCATAACCCAGCAGGGTGGCAAAATGGTGAGTTTCACGCACATCCCCGGCTTCCACAATAATACCGGTGGAAGAGCGCAGTCCTTCACGAATCAGGTAGTGGTGAACGGCAGCCACAGCCAGCAGGGAAGGAACCCCGGCGTGGTCGGTGTTTACCTTGCGATCGCTCAGTATCAGAATGGAATAGCCATCTTCAACGGAATCCCGGGCATGGCGGCAAATCCGATCCAGCGCCCGTTTGAGTTCACCCGGTTCACCTGTGGCCCGGAAAGTGATATCGACCGTGGTGGACTGGAAGTGGTTGTGATCAATATGCTGCAACTTGCGCAGCTCTTCATTGGTCAGCACCGGCTGTTTGATTTCCACCATCCGGCAGTGCTCGGGGGTTTCATCCAGCAGATTCAGGGAGCTGCCGACATAGGTCTGCAGTGACATGACCATCTCTTCCCGGATGGGGTCGATGGGTGGATTGGTCACCTGGGCAAAGAACTGCTTGAAGTAGTTGGCCAGTTGTTGGGGCTGGTCCGACAGCACCGCCAGGGGGTTGTCCGCACCCATGGAACCCAGAGGTTCCTTGGCCGTGCCCACCATATCGGTAAGGATGATATCCAGGTCTTCACGGCTGTAGCCGAAAGCCTGTTGGCGGCGCAGCAGGCTCTTGGGGCCATGTGGTCTTTCTTCGATAGGAGCCGTAGGCAGCTCATCCAGAACAATCTTGTTCTTTTTCAGCCATTCTGCATAAGGCTGGCTGGAACAAACATCAGCCTTGACCTCGTCATCACTGATGATGCGGCCCTGCTCCAGGTCGGCTATAAAGATACGGCCCGGCTGGAGGCGACCCTTTTGAATCACCTTGGATTCATCCACCACCAGGGCACCGGTCTCGGAACCCATGACAAGGGTGTCATCGTTGGTCAGCAGGTAACGTGAAGGACGCAGGCCATTGCGATCCAGAGTGGCACCGATCACGCGGCCATCGGTGAAGGAAACCGATGCCGGGCCATCCCAGGGTTCCATGATGCAGGCATAGTATTCATAGAAGGCCTGTTTGACCGGCTCCATATCTTCCTGTTTCTGCCAGGCCTCGGGAATCATCATCATCATGACTTTTTCCAGAGGACGACCACTGAGCACCAGCAGCTCCAATACCATATCCATATTGGCAGAATCCGACTGGGCCTGGTTGCAAATGGGTTTGAGCATCTTCAGCTCTTCATCAGTGAAGACCTCGGAAGATAGCAGCTCGTCACGGGCCCGCATCCAGTTGATATTACCCTTGACGGTATTGATCTCACCATTGTGTGCCAGGTAGCGGAAGGGCTGAGCCAGACGCCAGGCCGGAAAAGTATTGGTGGAAAAACGGCTGTGGTGCATGGCCAGCGCAGAAACGGCTTTTTCGTTCTGTAAATCCAGATAATACTCACGCACCTGGGCTGTGGTGAGCTGCCCTTTGTAAACCAGGGTGCGGGTTGATAGAGAAGCAATATAGAAAACCTCTTCAGCCTGGCTGATGCTTCTCCCCACCACGAAACTGGTGTGTTTGCGCAGAACATACAGTTGACGCTCAAAAGCCTGCTGTTCCACACCTTCGGGCGGAGCAATGAAAACCTGTTCGATGTGCGGCTCATTGTCCAGCGAAGCCTGGCCCAGCGTGGAGTTGTCGGTGGGGACTTCGCGGTAGCCCAGCAGGGTCATGCCCAGCTTTTTGATATTGGTTTCCAGCAGATTGCGGCAGGTCTGGCGCTGGCTTTTATCTTGTGGGAAGAAAATCATGCCGACGCCATAGCTACCGGCTTCCGGCAACTCCACCTTCCGGGTCTGCATGGCTTCACGCAAAAGCTGGTCGGGGATCTGAATCAGAATACCGGCCCCGTCACCGCTTTTGACATCAAAACCTGTGCCGCCCCGGTGTTCCATGCAGGTCAGCATGGATAGAGCATCTTCAATAATCTGGTGGCTTTTCTTGCCTTTCAGGTTGGCAACAAAGCCGATACCGCAGCTATCGTGTTCCAGCTCGGAGCGGTAAAGGCCCTGTGGCTTATTCATTTCTGCTGTCATAGGTCTTTTCCATCAGTGAGTAAGTAAGCTTGGGTGTTCTTGTAAGAGTGCATTGCTTATAGCGGGGTAGGGTTATGCAAATTTAGCAATGCCTATACCAATTTTGTCAGTGGTAGCGAATATTACATGCATCGAAAGTCGATAGACAAACAAAAAAAGGCCAGGAAATATAAATTTCTTGTCAATTGAAAACCAATAGGAATCAACCAGTAAAAATCGATTCCCCGAGGTTATTGAAAGAGAGGTCGTGGTATTTTTTGGTGCTTTTTGTGTGCATGCACCAATATGGTTCATGGTAATGGTTGCCGAGCAAAACATAACAAAAAGCACCTGCTTGTGGCTGCGTTCGTTACCGAAAGCACCAATGGCTCTTTGTTGTTCACCATAAGTAGGCAATAAGTTACAAGCTGGTCATTTTAACTCGATAATTTTCAGTGGATTATGCTGTTATCTTATTAGGATTAAAACTAACGGTTAATGCCATGGACGTGTCAAGGATAGCTAACGGCTGTAAATCAGGTCTGCCATGGATCCTGTTTCTTTTGCTTTATCTGCAATCCATGACTTCAATGTCAACGGAGCCGCCGTCATCTATCGCGGTTCAGGAAAACCAGCAGGAAGAAAGACGCTTGCGGGAGCAACGTATACTTCAGGAGCAACAAAGACGTGAGGCGCGCCCTGCAATTCATTTCGACCTTCCAGAAACAGATGATCAGCTTCTGGAAGATGCTACAGAAACACCCTGTTTTAATATCAATAAGGTTCACCTGAAGGGTGAGCTTACAGCGCAATTTCAATGGATACAGGAACGTGCTGAGCAATACATAGGCCAGTGTCTGGGACAGTAGGACCTTGCCCGATTACTGCAGGATATTAATCAGCATCTCCTGTCTCTTGGCTATGTAACCTCCCAGGTTGCTCTGCCAGAACAAGATCTAAGTAGTGGCGTTCTGCAACTCAGGTTGTTTCCCGGACGTTTGCAAAAGGTGATCCTACCGGATGGCTATACCGCAAGTTGGCGTACTGCTTTCCCCTTGCGCCCGGATGATGTATTGAACATCAGAGAAATGGAGCAAGGGTTGGAGCAGATGAAACGCCTGGCATCACAAGATATCCAGATGGAAATCCTGCCTGCTGAGCGTGCCGGTTATAGTGATATTCAACTTAAAATTACCCGAAACCGACCCTTGAGGTTGTCGCTGACCGTCGATGATAGTGGCGGTGAAAATACCGGTAATTACCAAGGTTCTGCGCAGTTGATCTGGGATAACCTCTTGAGACTTCAAGATCAACTCATACTGGGTTTGAATCAAGCCATCAAGAATGATCGGGACAACGCAACTCGCAGTAACAACGTATATTACGGTTTTCCCTATGGCTACTGGCTTTTGGAAGCCAGTTACGATCAGTTTGATTATCATCAGCAGGTTGCTGGTACTACTCAGTCATTCATGAGTCGTGGCGAAGGCCACAATAACAAATTGGATATTACGCGTACCCTTTTGCGCAACAATGTAGCAAAGTTGGATTTGTATACCGGGCTGACATTCAGGAAACGCAACAACTTCATCAATGACACAGAAATAACCGTACAGCGTCGCCGCTTGACCCATATGCAATTTGGGTTGAGATACCGTCATTATATGAGTGGCGGCACTTTTAATGCGAATGTAGAAGCTCGCCAAGGCGTTGATTTATTTCAGCCTGAAAAACGCCAGAAAGAACCAGGTAGCTCAGATCCTCGTTACCAGATATGGCAGGCCAATCTCAGTTTGACCCGAAACTTCAGTCTCAGCCAGCAGCCTTTGTTTTTTTCTTCGCAATGGCGTGGGCAGTGGAGTGATACACCTCTTTACTCGCTGGACTGGTTTAGTGTTGGTGGGCGCTACAGTGTTCGAGGCTACGAAGGTGTGCACAGCCTGAACGGTCAGCAAGGCTGGCAAACACGTAATGAGCTGGGCATCAACAAGTATAGACAAAGTTTGTTTGTGGCTCTGGATGCTGGTGGTGTGGCTGGAACTGGAACTGAGCATCTGGATCAATCCTGGCTGAGTGGTATTGCACTGGGGCTGCGAGGCCAGATCTGGCAGTTGCAATATGATGCCTTTATCGCTCATCCACTCTGGAAACCTGAATCTTTCAAGAAAGCCAACAGCACGGGAGGCTTTGCGCTGATATGGACCATTTAATGAATACTCAGAATACACGCCTAGGTATCAATGCCAGATTGCGCACCGTGGTGGCCTGGTGCCTAATCTTCTCCTACCAGTTTTATTCCAGTGCTGCTTTTGCACAGGGCATTACCGGAGCTGTTGGCAGCCTTCATGCGCCGGAAGTATTACAGAGCTCCAATGGCCTCCCCATTGTCAACATCAATCGTCCTTCCTCCGGCGGCGTATCCCGTAATGAATATGATAAATTCAACGTAGATAAGCAAGGTGCCCTGCTCAATAACTCCTCAGATATTGTTCTGACGCAACAGGCAGGTTACATAGATGGTAACAGTGCACTTGCAGGTCAATCTGCACGCATCATTTTGAATGAAGTCGTTACTGCTAACCCCAGTCACCTGCGAGGTTATACAGAAGTTGCCGGTGCGGCGGCAGAAGTTGTCATCGCTAATCCCAACGGTATCACCTGTAATGGTTGTGGATTTATCAATAGCCCCCGCAGTGTACTGACAACAGGACGCGCTCAGTTCAATACTCAGGGCAATTTGACCGGTTACCGGGTCGAAGGCGGCCGAGTAACAATTGAAGGGGATGGCCTCAATGCCTCCAATCTGGATCAACTGGACATCCTTGCACGTGCCGTTCGTGTCAACAGTGAGCTTTGGGCCAATAAACTGAATTTGGTCACAGGCAAAAATAAAATTGATCACAAAACATTGAAGGCAACACCGCTTCCCTCCTCGGATACATCAGGCGTAGCTCTGGATGTTGCCACAATTGGAGGTATGTATGCCAATCGAATCAGTCTTATTGGCACTGAAAAAGGCTTTGGGGTCAATAGTCAGGGGCAAATCACTGCCTCACAGGATTTTCAGCTGACTTCTGAAGGAAAGGTTCAACTAGGAGGAATTACCCGGTCGCAGGCAAGTTTGAGCATTGCCACGACAGATACACTGGAAAACAGCGGCATCCTGACTGCAAAAAACATCCAAACAACAGCTCGAAGACTTCAGAATAATTCTGAGGAAGCTGTTATCCATGCGGATGAACAGCTTCAACTTACTGTTACTGAAGGTTTGCACAATCAGGGTCGTATTCAGGCTGAAACCTTGATTGCACAATCACAGCTGTTTGAAAATCAAGGTGCTGTCTCTGGTCAGGATGTAGTGATCAACTCACATGAAGTGCATAATCAGGGCAAAGACAGTGTACTGCACGGTAGAGACACCCTGAATCTACAAAGTGACGCCCTGAACAATGAAGGCTCGATCCAAGGGCAAGAACTAACTCTGAATGTAGCTGCCAGCCTGGATAACCAGGGCAAAGTGATGGGTGATGAAATACAGATCACGAGTTCGCAGCTTACTAACCAGGCCACAGGATCAATACATTCAAAACAAGGTTCCGTTGATCTTCAGACTTCCGAACTGACCAATGAAGGTGTTGTGGTTGCCCAGCAACTGGATGTCACCACTGAAGAACTGCATAACAGCGGTGGTATGCAGGGTTTGACGGTGCTGGAGCTTAATCTGGGCACCCTGACCAATCTGGGACAGTTGTTGGGATCACTGCTGAATCTGGATGCCACCCAGGTCCATAACCAGGGAACCGTATCCGGAGGTGAAACCCGAATCACCGCTCAGGAAGTGCATAATCAGGGCAAAGACAGTGTACTGCACGGTAGAGACACCCTGAATCTACAAAGTGATACCCTGAATAATGAGGGTTTGATTCTGGCAGATAATACCAGCATTGATACTGTAAACCTGAACAATGCAGCGACAGGCAAGATTCGGCTTCAGGACAGTTCTTTGCAGATCAATGAAACCCTGAATAACAAGGGGCAGATATCCACCAGGCAAGGACAAATAACCACTGCAACGCTTAACAATACAGGTGCTGATGCCCTGATCAGTGCTGAAAATCATCTGGATTTGCAGCTTGGCTCAGGAGGCTTGAGAAATGAAGGTGTAATCCAGGCCGATGGTTTAAAAATTAATGCGGCCAGATTGATTAACGCGCTTGGCGGACAACTACTGGTTTTAAAAGAGCTAGGGCAGATCGCACTTACTGATTACCTGAATAACAGTGGCCAAATTTATGGCCAGCAACTGGAAATAAGTACTAACAAGTTTCAGCAGCAAGGAGCTGATGCCTGGACAGTTGCAGAAAATGACCTGGCTCTGCACGTTGCTCAGGGACTGACGAATACCACCCGGTTGCAGTCCGGCGACGACTTCACGCTGCATGCCCAGTCACTGAACAATCAGGGCCAAGGCAATATTCGCAGTCGTGGACATCTGGACATTCAACTACCAGGGAAATTGACCAACGCAGGACAAATCCAGGCTGGTAGCGCCAATATAACTAGCCTCAACTTGAATAATGCGTCAGCGGGGCAGATATCCACAGTCAGCGACAAACTGGCCATCACAACTGGAAACCTGGAGAACTCGGGTTTCCTGCTTGGACATTCGGTGGATGTAACTGCGGCACAGCTCAAAAACACTCATAAACTGGAAGCCACATATCAGTTAAATACTACGGTTACCGGATTATTGCAAAATAGTGCCAAGCTTTCCGGGAGCAATACCACAATTAATGCTGGCTCACTCACCAACCTGGGAAATTCGGCTGAAATTTATGCTGAACAGAAGCTGAACATCAGCACAAATCAAAACCTTCGCAACACGGGTACCTTGATTGCGGGTAATCTGTTGCTGAAAGCGAAAAACTTGGTAAATACCGGCAGCAAAGCTTTGATTGCAGGGATGCAGTACCTTGAAGTAGATGCACGCAGCAAGCTGAGCAACCTGGATAGTGCCATGATCTTTGGCGATGGAAACGCCAGTCTCAAAAGCGGAGGAACATTACTTAACGAATCTTCTGAAATCGAAGCCAGTGGTAACTTGGTTATTCAGGCAGGGAGCCTGATCAATAAAAAAGAACAATTTGTAACCCAGGCCAACGTCACAACAACAGACTACAACGACATTGCTATTACTCCCCCATCGGGTTATTACAAAGCAGAACGGTCTTATACTGAAACGGTCACCACGACCGAGATCACTAAAGACAGTGCGGCATCCAGAATTCTATCAGGTCAAAATTTAACAATTGTCACAACCCAGGGTAATATTGATAACTACTATTCCACCATCTCAGCCGGTGGCTCGCTGAATTATAATGCTGCAGCATTGAACAATGTCGCGGCTGTCGCAACAAACACGGTAGAACGCAGTGGTACTGATACGTTCCATTACACATATCGTAAATGCCATACCAGGATTGGTGGGAAATGCGTAGATCGCGGTAAAACCCGCCACAGACAAACCGACGTAGCTTATAACCCTTCCCCCGTCATTAACCTGGTCACGCTGGCCTCTGCCGTAATCTCCGGAAATACAGCCTTGTCCGGCCGGGGTGGCAGTCTTAGCAACCATCAGCGCGACTTCAGTCTGAACAATCAGCCTTTTGATTCGGTAGACGTGACAGCCAGGGAAACCCTGAACCAGAGCCTTGTAACAAACCCTTTGCAGACTCCCACCTCTGAACAGATTGACGACCCCACAACCGATAGCTGGATGCCGGCGACTTGGAAAAAAGGTGAAGCAGGTTTCAAACTTCCCGACACTGGCTTGATGAGTCCGAGCAGCCAACCAGACCATAAACACCTGGTGGAAGGTCCCCCAGAGCTGCCTGACACTGGCTTGATGAGTCCAAACAACCAGCCTGACCATAAATACCTGGTGGAGACCAACCCACGGCTGACAGACTACCGGGAATTTATTTCATCGGACTATATGATTCAGCGGCTGGATCACAACCCCGATGTAACCGTCAAGCGCCTGGGTGATGGCTTTGTTGAACAGCGAATGGTTCGTGATCAAATTCTCAACCTTACCGGCACCCAATACCTGGGAAATCATCAGAATATTGAACAACAGTACCTTCAGCTGATGGAAAACGCCTTGCAACAAGGCAAAAACCTTTCTCTGCGACCCGGTATTGCACTCACCGCAACACAGATTGAGCAGCTAAGAAAACCTCTGGTCTGGATGGTTGAAGAAACCTTCGAAACCACCCAGGGCACAGAAACTGCCCTGGTTCCAAGGGTATATCTTGGTAATGCATGGGATGGCCATTTAAGGCCAGATGGAGCCTTTGTTGCAGCTGGTAATCTGGACTTGGACCTGGATAACCAATTGAATAATCAGGGCACCCTGCTGGCGACCGAAAACCTGAATATTAGGGCTCATAGCATCACCAATACCCAGGATTTGCTGGCCGAAAAACAACTGTCACTGAACACACAGACTGATTTGATCAACCAGAGTGGCCTGATTGAGGGCGACCAGGTTCTGCTGGATGTCGGCGGTGACCTGATCCATGAAACCCTCAGCCAAGAGTACAGTCACAAGCAGGCCGATGGTTCATTGGCGAGTACCCAGACACAGCTGGGCCGTACGGCTTCTATCCAGGGCGGGCAAGTCAGCCTGATCACAGGCGGTGATCTCAATATCACCGGTGCTGATATTTATGCTGAGCAAAACCTGCGGATGAACATCGGAGGTGATGCACGGATCAATGCCCTGAAAACCCTGGAGTCACAACACAGCAATACCACCACAGCAAGTCGGGCAAGCTTCAGCAATACGGAACTTGACTGGAAAACCAGCAGCATAAATGCCGGTGGCAGCCTGGAATTAGTCGCAAAAGGTGAGCTTACCAGTGCTGGTACGGACTGGAAGAGCGGATCTGACATGCTGCTTGACGCCAAGGATATTACCCTGTCGGCAGTCACCAGCCTTAGTGAAAGCTACCAACACATGGATCGCGGGCTCAAAGGCTCAGTGACCAAGAACCTGCTCAAAGAAACCGTGATTGGCAACCTGATCCAGGCGGGCGGTAACCTGGTACTCACTAGTGTTGGAGATATCGTTTCCATCAGTACTGAAATGCTCGCCCAAAATGGCACTCTGGCCTTGTTTGCCGGTAATGATGTCATTCTGGATGCTGAAACAGAACGTGATTACGAGTATTCCAAAAAATCCCGTAAGTCCGACGGCATGCTCAGCTCAACAAGACGCACATCCACCAGCACCCGCGAAACGACCCAAACCCTTGGTAACAAGCTTTCAGCCCAGGATATCCAGATACAGGCCGGTGGCCTGGCGCACCTGCACGCAGCCCAATTGGACTCAGAAAACAACATCGCTGTCAGTGCCACTGATATCGCCATCACTTCCGGTATTGACCAGACCTATAAACAGGATACCGCCACCAAAAAAACCACCTTCCGCCGTCACACCAGTGACCGGGGATCCCTGGCACAAACCGCAGCGGGCAGTGAACTGAAGGCTGCCAACATCCAACTGCAAGCCAGCGGTGGCATTCAGCTTACAGCTTCTGACCTGAGTGCCAGCAATGATTTAACCATCGGCAACCTCACCGTGGAACAGCAGGCCGACGGCAGCTTCAAGTCCATTAACGGTGAAGGCACCCCCGAGCAACTGGTTGTCGATACCCTGGAGCTTCGCAACCAAGACTGGAATCACAAAACCAAAAGTTACCGCGGTGCTGCCGCCACGGTAGCGAAGGCGGCTACAGTTGTTGCCAGTGCAGCACTGGAAGTTCTGGCACCGGGCATCAGCAAACCCGAAATCACCCTGTCTGAATCCAGCAGTGACACCACAACCCGCATCACCCAGCAAAACAGTGAACTGAATGCCGGCAACAACCTGGTTATGGCCGCCCAAAAGCAGATTCAGGTGATCGCCGGAGAACTCAGTGCAAAGGGCAACGCCATTCTCACGGCCGACAACATCAGCCTGGATGCCGCAGAAGAAACCCACACCACCGAATCCACCCGCAGCCGGGAAAGCGTGGGCGGTGTTGCAGCTTCGGTCAGCGATGATGAAATCACCCTGGGCGGCCTGGAGCTGAATAAAGAAACCCGCACCGAACGCACCACCAACACCACCCACCAAGGCTCCAGCATCAACGCCGGTAACCTGGTGATGCTGGCTGATCAGGACATCAGCATCCTGGCCAGCGATGTAAACGTGGAAGGGGCCGCTGTTCTGCAAGCCGAAGGCGACATCACCATAGGTGGCCGCCAGTCAGAAACCGTCACAGAAACCCACGAAGAAACCGAAACCACCCGCATCACCGCCGGAGTGCGCAATGCCTATGTCGACACAGCCCATGCCGCCGTGGCCGTCAAAGACGCAACCAAAGCGGTCGATGAAGCCAACGACGCCTACCGGGATGCCAGACGCCGTGTGGAACGGGGCGAACTGACTGAATCCGCCCTCAAGGATTATGAAACCAACCGCGCAGCAGCCACAGCCCAACTGGCTCAGGCTCAGATTGCCGCCGGGAGTGCCGTGGCCGGTGCGGCCACAACTGCAGCCGGCTCCATGGGTACGGGTTTTTATGGCAGTGTCCGTGCTGAGCACACCCAGACCAGCACTCAAGCCAGCGTTATACAAAATACCTGGCAAGGCTCCAGCATCAGTGCTGGCAGCCTGACCCTCAACAGCACCAACGCCACCCTCCAGGGCAGTGACATCACCGCTGGATTACTCAACCTGGGTAGTCAGAACACCCTCATCACCGCGGGCCTGAATGAAACCCAGACCCAGAGCAGCCGCCGCACTGATACCCAAACGGCCAGCCTTGGCACCAACGGCACCGGTAGCCTGGGTGCCAGCACCCAGCAATCCGAAAGCCAGAGCAACAGCACGGCCCACGTCAACAGCCGCATCCGTGTGGGCCACCTGCAAAGCAACAGCGACAACCTCACCCTGCAGGGTGCTGATGTCCAGACCCAGACCGCTGATCTGAGTGTCGGCCACCTCACTGTAGCAAGCCTGCAGGACACAGCCCGCAGCACTAACGCCAGCCGGGGCAACAACGCCGGAGTCAGCCTTGGCAGCGGCAGTGCCTCAGTCAATGTCGGACACAACCAAAGCCAAGGCAGCAGCGAAGGACAACAAGTCAACCAGCAAACCCAACTGCTGATTGCTGAGGGCCAAAACAGCCAGATCACCGCCCAGAACATCACCCTGAACGGTGGCCTGATTGCCAACGCCACCCGCGATGAAAACGGCAACCTCACGGATCACGGCCAGCTGAACCTCACCACTGGAACCCTCAACGTCAGCCACCTGGATAACCAAACCCACAGCGAACAACGCGGCTTTGGCATCCAGACCGGTCTCGGCATCCAACAAACCGAAAACGATGACTTCCAGCTCAGTGGTGGCAGCAGCACCCTCAGCCTGCACAACCAGGGGCAGGTTACCGAAGGCCGAACCCAGGCCACCCTGGGTGGCGGAACTATCCAGGTGGGTGGCCAAACACTCAATGACAGCAACAGCCTCGAAGGCCTGAACCGTGACCTGAGCCAAAGCCAGATCACCACCCGAGATCAACAGACCGGAGGTCTCAAAGCAGGCATCACTGTGGACCACCGTCTGCTCACCCAAAACGGCCGGGAGGAAATCCTCGACCAGCAAAAAGACCTGGGAGACAACAGCAAAAAAGTACTGGGTAGCACCACCGGCGACCTTGCCCGCGTCGTGGCCGTCGTCGGTAGCACCCTGGATCTCAGCCTGGAACAAACCACCAACGCCTGGAAGACCGTGGGCAAAGGGCAGGAACTGGCCTACACCGACGATGGTAAGCTTGCCGGTAATGTTGAAGACCTGCGTGATGGCAACATCCAGGATGGCCCAACCCTACAAGGCGGCCTACAACAAACCGCCGACTTCATCCACCCCGAAGACGGCCAACAGGTACGTATCACTGAAAATGCCACCACTCAAGAAGGGACTCCCCTCTACGGTGCTGCCCACCAAGACAGCAACACGATGTATGTGGACATTGCTGACAACCGCCTGAACAGCTTGGTCAACACCGTCGCCCACGAAGGCATGCACTTAAAGGGCGCCGGAGAAACCAACGCCACCAGCACCGGCTTGATGACCGACCTGACCTACCGCGTCAATGCCTGGGCGAACAACGATCAGATCAGTGAAAATCGGGTCAGTAAACCGATTCCTATTCAGAACCCAACCACCCACCAGCAACTGCTGGGTGGCAACAACCAATTGTTCAATGAACAGGATGAAAGGGGCGAGCTGGATTACCGGCAGTTGCACGACAGGGAAATTGAACTGGTCAAATCCAATAGTGGTGATTTTGCACAATTGCTTAGCATCAGCCCTGCAGAAGCTGAATCCAGACTGCTCAAAACAGCGAATAGCCAAACTGATCAGGAATACAGCCAGCAACATGCTCAAACGGATAGTGATGCACAAAACTTCCTGCGTGGCATCTCTGAAGTCATGGATCTTGATGGAGAGCGTATGCTGTCCTTTGCGCCATCAGGCTACTATGAAGACAGCAATAAATTTGCAGACCAGACAGGCTTCGAGACAGAGCGAAAACAGCTTGCCAATCAGCCGGTTTTTACTCAAGGTGAAAAGAATCAGCAAATCAGAGGAACGGTAACAGATGCTCTTCTGGAAGGTGGCACGAAAGGAATAGCCAATGCTGGAATCGATGCCGTCATGGGACTGCCGGAAGCCGGCGTTGCGATTGTGGGTTCAGACTGGCAGGCACCGCGTATTCCTTACAGCAACGAAGCGGCAGCTCAGGTTGGTCAGGATGTGGGAGGGCTGGCGACAGGGACAGTGGGTGTTTTTGGGCTGTTTAAGCTGGGAAGCAGTTTAAATAAACAAGCAACTTCCAACCAAGTAAGTAACCCTGTTCCAGACATAGTAGCTAGAGTTGTACCTGATAATCCAATCACTCGCGCGTCAGGCACTCTTGGTAGACCTGGAGCAGATGATGTTTTTGTGACAGCAGCAGATGATATCCGTGGATTGAATGCTAAACAGATATCTGAACGTTTGACTATTCCAGAAAGCCCTGCCGGTTTCAGGGTCATTGAATTTCTAACACCAAGGGCTGGAATTGCTTCACCGGTTAATAGAAATGATCCAGGATTTATCGGTGGTGGCCGGACACTAGGTGGAGCAAGAGAATTTGTAATACCTAATGGCACAATCCCTACTGGTTCTAGCTCGAGGACTGTACCATGACCAAGAAGCTAAGTAGCAATGAAACTAGATTGCTGGGACGCTGGATAGAAGAAAATGACTCAGTGGTGCAAGATGCTGTTTGTAAAAGGATACAGTGGCTAACTGATTTCTACCTCAAGCAGATTGCTGTTGATGGAAATAATTGGTCGGCTCTATATAGGAACCCTGATGATAGCAGTTACTGGGAGCTGACATATCCACAAAGTCACAGGCATGGCGGCGGACCACCAGCACTTCAGCGAGTACTCAAGAGGGATGCTGTCAAGCGGTACGGCATCAAAAGTAGCTAAATCTGAGTGCAGCGCCTGAACTTTACTTATGAGGCAACACATCCCGAATGGATCCATGAATGGCTGAGATGATCAAGTTGGTGACCAGGAAAGTCTTATTCCTGACTTGTATCATCTTATGGATGTGGGCGGATTTCAGTTATGCCCACCCGAGTTCGACAGTTAGAAGCGTAAGCTACTGATTTACCTGAAAACGCTCTTTAAAAATTGTCACTACAAGCCCGATGCGGCAGGTTTGGGCAGTTTCAGTGCATCAAAAAGATCACGTTGTTCAGGTTGTAATTTAGTCAGGCCACTGGCCGTTTCTTGCCGGTGCAAAGTAACCTGATGAAATTGTATTTTGCGTGCAACCTCCAGGGCGCGTGTCGGTGAAAGCCCTTGTTCACTGGCTTTGAGGCGCATCCTCAAAATCCGGTACAAGACCAGGGCTAAAAAGCAAATGAGTGCATGAGCGCGGATTCGGCTGGGCAAACGGTGGTACACCGGTGCTATTTCGATGTCACTTTTCAGGACCCGAAAGCCTCGTTCAATATCGGCCAGCGAGCGGTAACGCTCAACCACCTCCCTGGGTGTGTGATCGGTCATGTTGGTGACCAGCAATAGCTTGCCATCCAAAAGGCGAGCACGATCCAGGGCTTTTTGATCCAGCAGGTAAGTGAAGGTCTCGGCACTCAAATCCACCTTGATGATGTGGCCCAGGTGAGCATCACTCACGGCTTTGTAAAAGCGGGCTGTAACCCCGGCATCAGAAAGCTTGCGACCCCGGTAACGCCGTCCGGCATCCTGGTTATCCAGTTTTCTGAACCACTCACGGGCATCCTTTTGCAGGTCTTCGATCTTTTTATCACGTGCTGCGCTTTGGGCCTTAGCAGCCTCGGGCCGATGAGCCACAATCAAACGATGACCCTGCCAGCTCAGTTCGCCATAAGCTTCCTGTTCTGCTTTTTGACAGTACCGATGGTGAAAGTCGCTCAGCAGTTCATCGAACTCACCATAACGCCGGGCCGGAACGGCCAGGATAAACTCCAGAGGCTGCTCGTTAATCCGAACAGCAGATAAAGATTCCAGGTTGTCGATGGACAAAAGCCCTCGATCAGCCACCAAAACCACGCGGCGAATGGGAAAACGTTGAACCAGGGTCTCAATCGTGGGCAACAGGGTGCGGGTCTCTGCAGTGTTGCCATCAAAGACCTCATGGTGAATGGGCAGGCCATCCGCCGTCTGCACCACACCCAGCATGAACTGGCGAGCAATGCCGCCTTCCTTGGATGGGCCAAAGTGCCGAAGATCACCATCGACTTGGCTGGCACCTTCGGCCCGGATGGTGGTCAGATCATAAAAGACAATCGACAACTCCTGGTCAATCAAGGGTCGAATCTGACGAGCCAGAACCTCATTGAGGGCTTCACTGCAATCCGCCAGGGTGTCCATGGTGCGCAACAACTGCTGATGACTGATGGCTTCCTGATCAACACCGGGGATCAGGCTGTCGTCCAGCCAGCGCAATACCCCCAGCTTGGACTCGGGATCACAAAGGCGATTAAACACCATGACGCGCAGCAAATGCTCTGCATTAAAGCGACGCTTCTTGCCAAGCACCTGACGGAAGGCTTCATCCAACCCTAAATCCTTCCAGAGAGAAGCCAGGTGTCACCCACCGAGCGGGCCTGCGCAAACTCAGCCTCCCCCGTGCCGTCATCCAGGGTTGGCTGGCCTGATGCACGCAAAAGACCGTTAATCAGAGCGCTGGAACTGCCGCTGGCCATCGTCTCAAGACGGCCCAGAGAAGCAATGATCCGCTGTCGAGGCCGACCCTGATCATCGCGATAGGATTCAACCAGCTTAACGTAACGGCGTGAACCTGAGCGTGTAATCTTCACGAACATGCCATTACTCTAACCAATAAAAATACTGTCAATCAAGATTACCAGGAAAAAACGTGTCACTACACGGCATCACAGCCAGCAGGTGTTAAGTAGCTGATTTTACAGGGCCAAAAAGGTGAGTTGGGGGCTAAATCAGGCGAAAAGTGTCGAACTCGGGGGACTAAGAGACAGGCGACACATGAATTACCTGACGGCTCAAGTATTTCTGTTCATTATCAGTATAGCTCCAATACTGGTAAAGCGTATGATATTAAACTCGATAATCTAGCTACAAATAAGATTCAGCCGGGTGCAACAATTAAGGATTAATCATGATTGTTAAAAATATAAAAAACAAAGGAAAGCCAAGCTATGGGCGCGAGTTGGAGGTCTATGGAATTTATTGGCATGAAGGAGTTCGCTTGTATCTTCTTGTCCCTGATACTAGTTATGCTGCATTCATAGTTTTTAATGAATCAGAAGTGGAAATGGTTGATCCGGTTATTCGAGATTTTTTTGTTCTAAGAAAAGGAAGTTTAGGAGGGGATGCCTTTCTACATTGGGCAGCAGATAAAGATGATTTAATTTATGAGCTTATGGAGCATAATCCTGATGCCATGGAAGAGTTTTTAAGGAGAGTAAATAGTAATAAGGGGTTCTCCGGTATGAGCAATGTGTAGCTGTGAATTTCGTATGATCTAACTTTTTTATTTCAACCATTAAGTGCAACACTTGAAGCTGTGAATTCTGTCCCAGTTTTGGGTATCACCCAAACGAAAAAAATGGCGTTTCAGCCAGCGAGTGATGACTTTGTCGATTCTCTCTTTGTTTGGTTCTTGCCGAATAATTTGGACAATTCGGTCAACTGCTTGTTGCATTTTATTCTTATTACTGGAAGCTTTTTCGATAGCAAAGACACTACTGACGGAAGTATTTCTTGCTTGCAGCTGCTCATCGGTATAAGCCCCTTCATCAATCAAATAGTAACGCAAACTCGGCTGGAAGGCACTGAGGAAGTCCGGCAACTGCGGTTTGATAATCTGGCGAATATCGTGAGGTACCTGCCAGCGTTTGAGGCCATTATAGAGCACCAGAGGGAAGACGGGTGGTAATCTTTTGACTGGAGTGGTTGTTCCGGTTTTGAGTAAGTGGCTGTAGAAGCAGGCTACATAATGCATCAAGCGCAGCGGCATGGAGGTATCAATACTGGATTGAAATTCAATCAGTAGGTAAAGATAAATTCTTTGGGTTTGCCCTTCCCAGGTGGCCTGTTCCGACCAAACCAGATCTTCATGCTTTTCTTCAAATAACGGGGTGATATAGTTACCGTTTTACAGTTTGAGTGTGGAGAAGTCCATCAGCTGTGCCACTTCCGGGGGTGCAAAGCCTTCGATCAGCTGTTGTACCAACTCTGGATGGCTGAAGAGTTCTTTGTAGCCGGTGTCATGATGGTGACTGGTAGGAGTCAGTGGGCCGTCGTTCTGCATGATTGGTCATCCTTGAATTGTTGGCATAAAGCCAGTCTAGCACAGGTAAAAAAAGAGCCGCCCCAGGGCGGCTCAGTGTTTAAGTAAGGTTTTATCAAACCTTGAGATAAGAAAGGATGCCGTCGGCCGCCTGGCGACCTTCCCAGATGGCGGTCACCACCAGGTCGGAGCCACGCACCATATCGCCTCCGGCGAAGACTTTTTCATTGCTGGTCTGGAAGGGGTGGCGGGCTTCTTCAGGAGCTTCCACCAGTCCCCAGTCATTGGTTTTGATCTGGTGTTTCTCAAACCATTCTGCGGGGCTGGCTTTGAAGCCAAAAGCCACCAGCACCGCATCAGCAGGCAGAATTTCTTCCGAACCGGGAACCACCTCAGGCTTACGGCGACCGTTTTCATCGGGTTCACCCATCTGGGTGCGCACGACTTTGACGCCTTCCACCTTGTCTTCACCAATAATGGCGATCGGTTGACGGTTGAAGAGGAATTTCACACCTTCTTCACGGGCGTTACCCACCTCCTTGCGCGAGCCAGGCATGTTTTCTTCATCGCGGCGATAGGCACAGGTCACACTGCGGGCATTTTGACGGATTGCAGTGCGGTTGCAATCCATGGCGGTATCCCCACCACCCAGCACGATGACTTTTTTGCCTTCCATGCTGATGTAATCCGCGGGGTCTTTTTCGTACCCCAGGCAGCGATTAACATTGGCAATCAGGAAATCCAGGGCATCATAAACGCCGGGCAGGTTTTCACCGGGAAAGCCACCTTTCATGTAGGTGTAGGTGCCCATACCCATGAAAACAGCGTCATAATCGGTCAGCAGTTTGTCCATGCTGACATCCTGGCCGATTTCGGTATTCAGTTGAAACTCGATGCCCATGCCTTCAAAAATTTCACGGCGTCGGGACATAACGGTTTTTTCAAGTTTGAACTCGGGGATACCAAAAGTCAGCAGGCCACCAATTTCCGGGTATTTGTCAAAAACAACCGGTTTGACGCCATTGCGGGCCAGAACATCAGCGCAACCCAGTCCAGCCGGGCCGGCACCGATGATTGCCACTTTTTTGTTTGTCCATTCCACCTGGCTCATGTCAGGCCGCCAGCCCTGGGCAAACGCGGTTTCAGTGATGTACTTTTCCACTGAGCCGATGGTGACGGCACCAAAACCGTCATTCAGGGTGCAGGCCCCTTCACAAAGGCGGTCCTGGGGGCAAACCCGGCCACAGACTTCCGGCAGGGTATTCGTGGCATGGCAGAGTTCGGCTGCCTCCAGAATATTACCGTCGGTAGCCAGTTGCAGCCAGTTGGGGATGTAGTTGTGTACCGGACATTTCCATTCACAGTAGGGGTTGCCGCAATCCAGGCAGCGATGCGCCTGTTGACTGGCCTGCTTGGGGTCGTAAGCATCATAAATTTCAATGAAGGTTTTCTTGCGCAGGGTCACCGGCTTTTTGGCAGGATCCTGGCGACCTACATCGACGAATTGGAAGTCGTTGTTGAGACGTTCAGCCATGGTTTTATCCTCAAATCCTCAAGTCGGTTACTGGGCGCTCTGGCGCGTGGTTTTGAGCAGATCGCCCAGGCTTGCAGCCTTGGGTTTAACCAGCCAGAAGTGACGAATAAAGTCAGAAAATTCCTGCAGAATCTTGCGTCCCCAGGCTGAGTCGGTTTCTTCAACAAAGCTTTGGATCATACTGCGCAGGTGGTTGCGATAGACTTCCATCTGCTCGGTGTTGATGCGGTGCAGGTCAACCAGCTCGTGGTTGTACTTGTCCATGAAACTGCGCTCCAGATCCAGTACATAGGCAAAACCACCGGTCATGCCAGCACCGAAGTTGTAGCCGGTGTCACCCAAAACGCAAACAATCCCCCCGGTCATGTATTCGCAGCAGTGGTCGCCGGCTCCTTCGACAATGGCGGTTGCTCCTGAGTTGCGTACCGCAAAGCGTTCACCGGCACGGCCTGCTGCAAAGAGTTGGCCACCGGTTGCCCCGTAGAGGCAGGTGTTCCCCATGATGGAGGTCTTGTGGCTGGCAAAGCTGCTGCCTGTCGGGGGCACCAGTACCAGCTTGCCACCGTTCATGCCTTTGCCGACATAGTCATTGGCATCGCCTTCCAAGTACATGTTCAGGCCCTTGGCGTTCCAGACTCCAAAACTTTGCCCGGCCACACCTTTGAGCTTCAGGTTGATGGGCGCGGTCGCCAGGCCGTCATCACCGTAACGGACAGCAATTTCCCCGGAAATCCGCGCACCGATGGAGCGGTCACAATTGGTCAGGTTGAAGGCAAATTCGCCCCCGGTCTGGTGATCCAGGGCTTCTTTCAGTTCTGCTACCATGCGTTCGGCCAGTTCGCCTTTGTCAAAGGGTTCATTGCGACTGATCTGGCAGAAATGCGGTGCATCTTCGGGTATTTCGTCATTGTTCAACAGGCGACTGAAGTCCAGCTTGCCCTGACGCTCGGTTTCGCCTTCCAGAACTTCCAGAAGATCCATGCGACCAATCAGATCGGTCAGCTTTTTAACACCCAGTTCAGCCAGAATTTCCCGAACTTCTTCGGCAATAAAACGGAAATAATTTTTGACCATTTCCACAGTGCCGCGGAAATGCTCTTCACGCAGTTTTTCATCCTGGGTGGCGACACCGGTGGCGCAGTTATTCAGATGACAGATACGCAGATAGATACAGCCCAGGGAGACCATGGGTGCAGTGCCGAAACCAAAGCTTTCAGCACCCAGAATAGCGGCTTTAACCACATCCATTCCGGTTTTCAGACCGCCATCGGTTTGCAGGCGAATCTTGTCACGCAGTTTGTTGATCCGCAGGGCCTGTTGCACTTCCACCAGACCCAGTTCCCAGGGAGAACCGGCATACTTGATGGAGGTAATCGGGGAGGCGGCTGTACCACCATCATAGCCGGAAACGGTAATCAGGTCGGCATAGGCCTTGGCAACACCGGTGGCAATGGTGCCAATACCCGGCTCAGAGACCAGCTTGACCGAAACCTGGGCGCGTGGATTGACCTGTTTGAGGTCAAAAATCAACTGGGCCAGATCTTCAATGGAATAAATATCATGATGAGGTGGTGGAGAAATCAGAGTCACACCCGGCACCGAATGGCGCAGACGTGCAATCAGGGCATTGACCTTACCGCCCGGAAGCTGGCCGCCCTCACCGGGCTTGGCGCCCTGAGCGACCTTGATTTGCAAGACTTCAGCACTGGACAGGTAGGCGGGAGTTACCCCAAAGCGACCCGAAGCAATCTGTTTGATTTTGGAAGACTTGCTGGTGCCATAGCGGGCAGGGTCTTCGCCGCCTTCACCCGAGTTGGAGCGGGCTCCCATTTCATTCATGGCTTGCGCCAGGGCTTCATGAGCTTCCGGTGACAAAGCACCCAGGGACATGCCTGCTGAATCAAAACGCGGTAAGAGGTCTGCGACACTTTCCACCTGGTCCAGTGGCAGAGGTTGTTGAGCCGGTTTGAGCTTCAAAAGATCCCGCAGGGTGGCCGCCGGACGTTCATTGACCAGCTTGGCAAAACGCTTCCAGGCTTCATAGCTGCCGGTTTGTACGGCTTCCTGCATGCTCTTGACTACATCCGGGTTGTAGGCATGGTATTCACCACCATGCACATACTTGAGCAGGCCACCCTGGCTGACCCTGGCTGACTTGCGCCAGGCATTTTCCGCCAGGAGCTCCTGATCCATTTGCAGATCAACAAAACCCGCGCCCTGAATGCGGCTGGCCACACCCTTAAAGCAGAGTTCAACCACTTCATCATCCAGACCTACGGCCTCAAACAACTGCGAACCACGATAGGAAGGCAGAGTGGAAATCCCCATCTTGGAGAGAATCTTCATCAGACCTTTTTGGATACCTTTACGGTAGGCGCGGCGGGTATCACCCGGATCACCCTGCAGTTCACCGCTGCGATGCAGGTCAGCAATCACCTGATAACTCAACCAGGGGTTGATGGCGGTGGCCCCGAAGCCAAAGAGTACAGCCATGTGGTGGGAATCTCTCGCCCAGCCGGTATCGACAATGATATTGGCATCACAACGCAAGCCCTTGGCCATCAGACGATGGTGGACGGCACCCGTGGCCATGACCGCATTAATGGGTAGCTGGCCCTTATCCAGATTGCGGTCCGACAGAACCAGCAGTACCTTGTTGGCACGTACGGCATTTTCTGCCTGCTGGGCAATGTCTTCCAGCGCCTGCTTGAGTCCTGTTTCTGCAGGGTTGAATTGCAGCGCAATGAATTGTTCTTCAAAGCCGGGGCGGGGATCTTCCACCAGGGATTTGAACTTGCGCGGCGACAACACCGGGGTGGTCAGAATAATGCGATTGGCATATTCAGGCTTTTCTTCAAAAACATTCATTTCCCGACCAATCACAGTTTCCAGCGACATGACGATGGATTCACGCAGAGGGTCGATAGCCGGGTTGGTGACCTGGGCAAACTTCTGACGGAAGAAGTCGGCGACATGGCGTACCTTTTTGGAAAGTACGGCCATCGGGGTATCATCACCCATGGAACCGACCGCTTCCTGGCCGGAATCCGCCAGGGGAAGAAGTACAGAGTTACGCTCTTCCAGGCTGATGTTGAACATCTTCATGGCCACGGCCAGTTCCTGCTTGTCCATGGCCTCAAAGCGCGGGCCTGTCTCGGTCAGAGTGGACTCCAGGTAGGTGGACTGTTCGCGCAGCCATTGTTTGTAAGGGTTGGCTGATTTGAGTTTGTCGTCCACATCCTTGGTATGCAGAATGTCGCCGGTCAGGGTGTCCACAGCCAGAATCTGGCCGGGGCCAACACGGCTTTTTTGCAGAACATCTTCCGGCTTGTAGTCCCAGACACCGATTTCCGAAGCCAGGGTGATATAACCGTTTTTGGTGATCACAAAACGAGCCGGGCGCAGGCCGTTGCGATCCAGCATACAAAGGGCATAGCGACCATCGGTCATGACCAGGCCCGCCGGGCCGTCCCAGGCTTCCATGTGCATGGAATTGTATTCATAGAAGGCACGCAAATCGCCATCCATGGTCTGGACGTTTTGCCAGGCCGGGGGGATCATTTTGCGCACGGCCTGGAAGAGGTTCATATCCCCGGTCAGCAGCACTTCCAGCATATTGTCCATGCTGGAAGAATCCGAACCTTCGGTATTGACGACCTGATCAAGGGTTTCAATATCCGGCAGATAGTCATTTTTGAAGTTTTTCTTGCGCGCATTGGCCCAGTTGCGGTTGGCCTCAATGGTATTGATTTCGCCATTATGAGCCAGGTAACGGAAAGGCTGGGCCAAAGGCCATTTGGGATCGGTGTTGGTGGAAAAGCGCTGGTGGAACACACAGATAGCGGTTTCCAGGCGCTCGTCACTCAAATCGGTGTAGAAATTGGGCAGATCAACCGGCAGGGTCAGCCCTTTATAGGAGAGCACCTTGCTGGACAGGGAAGCCACATAAAAGTCTGCGTCCTCTTTCATCGCCATTTCGGCGCGGCGTCGTGCCATAAAAAGCTTCACGCCCAGCTCTTTTTCTTCCATGCCTTCAGGAGCATTGACAAAAATCTGTTCAAACTGGGGCATACAGGCCAGAGCAATTTCACCGCAGACCGAGGGATCGGTGGGAACGACCCGCCAGCCCAAAACTTCCAGGCCCTGGGCATGGATTTGCTGCTCCAGGGCCTGGCGGCCTTTCTGGGCGCGAGCCTGATCCTGAGGCAGGAAGACCATCCCTACGGCATAGCGCTCATGCATATCCTGGTCAAACAGCTCCCGGGCCAGGGTGCGCAGAAAAGAGTCGGGTTTTTTGATCAGAAGGCCGCAACCGTCCCCGGTTTTACCATCCGCAGCGATACCACCTCGGTGAGTCATGCAGGTCAGGGATTCAATGGCTGTTTTCAAGAGGTCATGGCTGGCCTGGCCATGCATTTGGGCAATCAGGCCAAAGCCGCAGTTGTCTTTGAATTCACTTTTTTTGTGAAGACCTGGGTTTTTGTTTGGGAGAGATGCGTTCATGGTCTTGGCTCTCACGTTATGCAAAATCGGCAAGGGGTATGCCGGTTATTTTGGTATGCAGCGGATATTACACGCAGGTGAGGATAGGGAACAAATGAAAAATCATCTGAAAGGCTGGTTTTTTTGTTAACTGATAACTTTTATGAATTGATTTATAATTAATAATTACATTGAGTTTGCTAATGGGAGCTTGTGTCCAAAAATAGTGCATTGCATCGATTTTGCTTTATGCAGGTGCGGATTTGCATAAAAAAACCGCCACGGAGTGGCGGTTTGAAAGAGTTGTAAAATTGTGCCGGTTAGCTAGCGTTCGTTCAGCTCAGTCTGAATGCCGTTGAAGCGTCGTAGCCAGGGTTGCTGATTGCGCAGATTAGCGGGTAGTGCATCTCTGGCGGCTTCAGCTTCGGCCCGGTTTGCATAGTCGCCACGGACTACAACCCAAGGGCTGCCCGCATGGTCGCGCTGATAGTAGGAAAAATCATCCGGGTTGTTCTGCGCCTGGATGAAGCTCTGAACTGTTGATTCTTCTGAGCTGGCCAGTAGCTGGAGAGTGAAATTCTGTGGGTTACGCTCCATCAGCCAGGCTTCACGACGAAAACCCTCATCCTGAAATTCGCTGACCATCTCTGGTTCGGCCTCAGGTTCCGGCTCCGGCTCAGTTTCTGGTTCGGGTGCTGGCTCAGGCTCAGGCTGTTCTTCGGCCAACTCGGGGCCGCCCAGATCCGGGGGTGGATCATTCGGACTGTCCGGCTGACCGCCTTCGGGAACCGGGGGCGGTGTAGCATCCGGCGTATCTGCAATTTCTTCATCTACCACTGGAGCTTCCGTTGCCGGTGTTTCGTTGGCTGGCTCTTCCTGCAGAGTGGGGTCTTCAGCAATTTCATCCTCAAGGGGAGGCAGGTCTTTAACCTGTCTTTCCAGTTGTTCCAAAACTTCCTCGCTTTGGCCACGCGGCCCCTCCTGGGAGTCCTGGCGCAGTTGCTGGGATCTGGAGATTAATTGCATACCGGTTTGGGAAGGGCCGCTGCTACCCATGTCGCCATAGTAAAGAAAGCCCACGACCAGCCCGGCAATAATCACGGCAGCGCCGAATAGAGGCCACAAAGGTGTTTTGGCGCGTTTGGTTTTCTTTTTGCTGGGTGGCTTTTTGCTGGGCTTGCTGACTTTGGCCGCGGTATCTTCCGAAGGGCCGGTTTCTTCCAGTTCTTTTAACAGAGCTTTGTTGAGCAGGCCGGGCCAGCCGTGGGATGCCTTGTAAACCTTATGGAACTGGTTGTCGTTAAGCGGTAAATAATCCAGGCCTACGCTGTGGCAACGATGTTCCAGGTAGCCCCGGGCTTCAACTTCGCTGAAAGCCTCCAGCGGAAGCTGGTGACCGACGGCTTCAAAACGGGACTGGTTGGCACGGTCATGCAGGCGCTTGAGCAGATCATTACGGCCGAATAAAGCGAGGTGAGGGCGGCGTGAGTCATTTTGGGTGGTGGCCAGTTCCAGAATGACATCCAGTGCGCCCTGATCCAGGGCTTCAGCATTGTCTATCAGGATCAGGCAGCTGCCACCGTCTTCACTGAGCAGCTCAGTATAGCTGCGGATTTCTTCAAGGTACTGGGGAGTATCTGCCCGGGGTGGAATTTCCAGGTGCAAGGCACTTTCCAGGCTGGATAGCAGCTTGGGTGCATTGCCTACCTTGTTGGCATCCAGGCTGACGGCACTGACGCCGGAATCCAATTGTTCTTTGAGCCGGTTTTTAAGGTGTGACTTGCCGCTGCCGGATGGACCTGTAACAGTCAATAGCAGGTTGCTGTAGCGGCTCAGGTGGAGCAGCAGGTCAAGGTGCTTGCCATGTTGGCGACCTGGATAAAAAACCGCTTGATCATTGATTTGTTCCAGCAATTGCAGAGCCTCTTCACTGGAGGTTTCTGCGCTGCTGAGTGACGGTTCCCTGGATGGCATACCAGCGACTCCCTAGACAAGGTTGGGATGCGAAAATAAAAATTAAATCATATCAGAGCTGCAAGTGTAACGCCTGCAGCTGTTTAACAGCTAGCTGACAAGGCTTCTATCAGACAGTTTTCCAGTTGTGCTTGTTCAGTCAGGTTGTGAATTCTGGCTTGACCCAACTGCTCAAGAAGAACCAGTCTGAGTTGACCATCAATATTTTTCTTGTCGACGGCCATGTGCTTGATAAAGTGCGCCACTTGCATTTGAGGGGGTGGACGCACCGGTAATTGAGCGGCACTCAGCAAACGGGCAACCCGATCGCAGTCGGCCTGGTTCAGCCAGCCCAGGCGTCGGGACAGATCTGCAGCCAGCCACATGCCAGCAGCAACGGCTTCACCATGCAGCCATTGACCATAACCCATTTCGGTTTCTATGGCGTGACCAAAAGTGTGACCCAGGTTCAGTAAGGCGCGTTTCCCACCTTCTCTTTCATCTTCGGCCACTATATCAGCCTTGCACTGGCAGGAGCGAGCAATGGCTTCGGTCAAGAGTAGTTCGTCTCCCGACATCAGCTCAGTCATATGGGCTTCCAGCCACTCCAGAAAAGCCAGGTCACCCAGCAGACCGTATTTGATGACTTCAGCCATGCCGGCAGCCAGCTCCCGGGGTGGTAGACTTTGCAGGCTTTGTGTATCAATCAGTACCAGACGCGGCTGCCAAAAGGCACCCAGCATATTCTTACCCAGGGGATGGTTGACCCCGGTTTTGCCCCCCACAGAAGAGTCCACCTGGGAAAGCAGGGTGGTTGGCAGTTGGATAAAGTTGATGCCGCGTTGATAGCAGGCAGCAGCAAAGCCGGTCATGTCGCCGACTACGCCACCACCCAAAGCCAGTAAAGTGGCCTTGCGGTTAAAGCCGGATTCCAGCAGCTGATCCCAGATTTTTTCCAGGTGGGCCAGGTTTTTGTAGGTTTCTCCATCCGGAAGAATGCAGGTGGCTATTTGCAGGTGCGGGTTGGCCTTCTGCAGACTGGATTTGAGCTGCTCCAGGTATAAGGGGGCAACCGTCGTGTTGGTGACAATCAACACCTGTTTGCCTTCCAGTAAAGGGGTAATAAGCTCGCCCTTTTTCAGAAGCCCTGAGCCTATATGAATGGCGTAGCTGCGTTCACCCAGATCAAGTTGCAGGCTTTGCATAGGTCTCTCAGTTATCCAGATGTTCGAGGAGTTGTTTTTTGATATCCATAACCACCTGTCGTGGCGGACGCTGATCGGTATTGATGGTTAAATGTGCGGTTTCTTCATAAAGAGGCTCACGCTCCAGGCGCATGGCTTCCAGACGTTGGCGGGGGTTGGCTGTTTGCAGCAAGGGTCGATGCGTGCTTTTGCGGGTTCTGGCCAATTGCTGATCCACTGTGGTTCGCAGAAAGATCACCAGACCTCCTGCCCGCAATCTTTCACGGTTTTCAGGGCGTAAAATAGCGCCCCCGCCGGTTGCCAGTACGATGCCTTGCTGGTGAGTCAGTTCTTCAAGGATTTGTGTTTCACGCTGACGAAAACCTTCTTCGCCTTCCAGATCGAAGATCCAGGGAATGCCAGCTCCACAGCGATCCTCGATGACCTGGTCGGAGTCATAGAAGGGTCTTTTCAGGGCTCGTGCCAAAAGTCGCCCAAGAGTGCTTTTGCCAGCCCCCATGGGGCCGACAAGAATAATATTGGTTGTGCAGGTGTTTTCACTCTGCATCCTGGGGTTACTCCTGACCTGTCAGTAAGGCTGAGGAGCCTTAGTCAGAAGCGGATTGCAGGGGCTGGCTAAGGCTGTTGTTCAGCATTCTGGGTGTAATAAAGATCAGCAATTCTACCTTTTCCTGGCTTTGAAAGGAACGGCGAAATAACCAGCCCAACAGGGGGATATCTCCCAATAGAGGGGTTTTGGCCTCAGCTTCCAGTGTTTGTGAAGTGAATATTCCACCGATGACAATGGTTTCACCATTGTTGGCCAGAACCTGGGTTTCTACCGCATTGGTATTGATGGTGGGGCCGGCATTGAGGGTTTCTTCACCCATGCTGTCATTGTTGACCTGCAGGGTGAGGAATATCTGGTCATTTCCCACTACCTGGGGCGTCACTTCCAGGCGCAACTCGGCCTGGCGGAAATTGGTGGTGCGAACCCCGTCCTCGTCAATGCTGGTGTAGGGGATCTCTTCGCCGGAGCGAATTACAGCCTTATTGCGATCCGAAGTGATGACTTTGGGTTGGGAGATGATTTCACTGCGGTTTTCTGTTTCCAAAGCCGCCAGCTCCAGGTCCAGGAGGAAGTTTCCATTCACAAAACCAAAGCCAATCCCGGCTTGAGGGTTGAAATCCAGGGAGCCGCCTGTACTACCGAAACCAATATTTTCAGTCGCGTCTCTTTCGCTTGGTCCGATCTGGCTTCGCTGAGAGGTAAAACCGGCTGCTGAATTGGAATTTCGGCTGGCACTCCAGGTCACCCCCAACTCATCACTGACCCCGGTTCTGGCAACCACGATGCGGGCTTCTATCATGATTTGGTCGACAGGAATATCCAGGGTTTTAACAATAGTGCGCACCCGTTCAACGTACTCGGGGGTATCGCGAACATAGAGTTGATTGGTACGGTTGTCGAATCGCAGGTGACCGCGGTCGGAAAGAAAACGAGTCTGGGCATCACGGGTGCTTTGTTCCTGCTGCGAATCCTGGTTGAAAAGGCCTGCGGCCAGGGACGCCGGAGAAGTCGGGGATGGATTGCTGGAGGGTGTTTCGGAGTCACCCATAATAAAGCTGTGCAGGTCTTCGGCCTTGGCAAAATTGATGCGGATAAACTCATCCACCAGGGGTTGTGTGGCCTGTTCGGATTGCCTGGCTGCAAATTGTTGTTGCTCCAGGGCAACCAGTTCTTCGGCAGGAGCGACCAGAAGCACATTGCCGACCTGGCGGCTGGCCAGATTCTGGGTGGTGAGAATCAGATCCAAAGCCTGGTCGGAAGGAACATTCTGAAGCTGCAGGGTGATATTTCCTTTAACAGTATCCCCGGCCACCAGATTCAGATCCAGAAAACTGGCCAATTCTTGAAGTAGCTGGCGAATGGGAATGTCCTGATAGCTTAAACTCATCGGTTCGCCCGAATATTGAAAACGCCGTCCGCTGCTTCTTGTCTCGGTCTGTGACTGCCCCGGTTGCGCAGCGACTTCTATCTGCAGTTGTGTGGCCCGCTGGTGGAGGGTATAGCTGTAGGGTTTGTCAATTCCCAGGCTGATCAGTGCCTGATCACCGTCCTGATCCAGGCTGAGACTGGAGACCAGAGTGGCAAAGTCATGGGTGGAATAAAGGTTGCGAAGTTGTTCCTGAATCCGGGTGTTCGGAAAGGTCAGCTCCAGGCTGCCTGGAATTTCCTGTGCTTTTGGTAAAGCAGGAGGCTCGGAAAACTCCAGTAACAGCAGGGCATGTCCCTTGGGACTGCGTTGAAAATCCAGGTCCTGAAGAGTTGTTTCAGCCGCCAGAGCAGTGCTGACTCCAAAACAGAGCAGGCCGCCAACGATGATTGTTTTGCTGATCTGATGCAGGCTGTTTGAAAATAAGGTCATGATATGCATTCCTACCTGGATAAATTGAGCTCTTGTTCACGTTCCTGCCAGCCACCGAGATTGTCAGGGATAAGCTCTACAAGCTTGATATTATTGGCGTTGATGTCAGTGATCCTGCCATGGTCCTGGCCCAGATAATCACCCACCCCCACTGCTGCAAGTTTTCCCTCAGGGGTCAGGATCAGGGCGCGGGTCTGCTGGCCTTTTTGCATGATGCCGCGTAATGAAAGTTCGCTCAGGCTCCAACGTTCCAGTGATGTTTGGTTGCGGCCGGGGTCAGGTGCCAGGGAGGAGTTGGCGAGGTGTTTTGAACGGTCACCCAGCAGGCCATCCGGTGTAAAAGGGTCGCGCTGGTCGCTCTGGGTGTATTGTGGAGTAACCGCTTCCGGGAAATCGGGAACCGGATCAATGCGCCCGCTGGGCCTTTCTTTCAGCTCCTGCAGGCGCTGCTGGATTTCTTGCGTGCGTGGCTGATCACTGCAGGCACTGAGTAGAGTCAACAGAAGCACGGCAAAAAGCAGTTTGTACAGAGTTGACCGGTCTGGCTTCATGGTTGCCTCCTGCTGGCTGTCGCCTGACTGCTTTCATCGTACCGATAGGTGCGGGCCTGCAATCGCAGGTTGAGCTGGGTGGGCTGGCCGACACCGGCAACGGGTGACAGAGTGAAATCGTGTAGCGTAATAATACGGTCGAGGCTGCTGATGCCTGCCATAAAGCTGGCCAAGCGATGAAAGTCACCTCTGGCCTGGATCTCAAAAGGCAGTTCGGTATAAAAGTCCCGTCTCTGGTCATCGCGAAGATTCACCGCCTGCAGTTCCAGTCTTTGTCGGCTGGCCTGAGCCTGGATGTTTTCAATCAGATGAGGTATTTCCCGGTCTATGGGCAGTCTGGAAAGCAGTTCTGAAAAAGTACCCTCCATAATCTGCATCTGTTGCTGGTAGGCTCCGAGGTTGGCTGCCTGGAAAGAGCGCAGCTGATAACGTTCAAACAACTCTTCCTGTTCAGTGCGGGTTTGGTCAAGCTCCTCACGGACACCACTAATCAGCAGCCAGTTGCTGGCAAACAGAATCATAATCAAGAGAAGGATCAGGGTAAGAGCCTTGAGGGCATCAGGCCACTGGCCTGCAGTTTGCAAGTCCAGGTCGTCTTTTTCCAGCCTTTTAATGGCTCGCCATTGGACAGCCAGCCAGGCTTTAACAGGTTGTAGACGCCGGGTGTCAAAAGAAAGCTTCATGGTTGTTCCTCCGCAAGAGGCAACAACAGATCAAAACGGTCGGCACCAATGCTTTCATCAGAAGTCACACTGCGCAGTACCGGTTCGCTGAAACGTTGCTGTTGTTCCAGGCTGCGCATCCAGTTGGATAAAGCCTGGGAAGGGGTGGCATGTCCCTGGATGGTGAGCTGGTTGTCCTGACGGCGGACATCGGTCAGATAGATGCCTTCAGTCAGACTGCCCGTCAACTGGTCAAGCAGCTCAATGGTGACCGGACGCTGGCGTTGCAGGCTTTGAATCACTTCAATGCGTTGCAGAAGTTGTTCGCGTTTCTCGCGCAATTCTGTGACTTCACGAATTTCTGCATCCAGTACCCCCAGTTGCTCACGGATCAGCTGGTTTTCCTGCTGAACCGCCTGGATGGACTGATTACTGCTCCACCACCAGAAGCCACTCAATATCATGCCCAGAAATAGAGTGGCGACTGCCAGGTAGACAAATTGGGTTTGCCTGAGCTGGCGGCGTTCTTCTCGCCAGGGGCGAAGATTGATACCGTTGCTCATGATTCGATCCTCATGGCCAGCCCACAGGCAATCAGCATGGCCGGTGCATCCTGTGCCAGGGCTGCAGCATTGACCCGATCACTTAATACCATCTTGGCAAAAGGGTTGGCCAGCAATGTCGGGGAACCAATATGATGTTGCGCCATCTGAGGCAGGCCATCAATCGCCGAAGACCCACCTGCCAGAATCAGGTAGTCGATATCATGGTAGGTGGAGGAGGAATAAAACAGCTGCAACTGGCGTTCTATTTGCTGTACGGTTGCGGTCTTAAAAGGCTCCAGAATTTCTGTAAAGTAATCCGAAGGCAGGTCTCCGCGCTTTTTGGCAAAACCAGCCTCTTCGCGGGATAGTCCGTAATGACGCTGAATTTCATCCGTGAGTTGTTTGCCACCAAACATCTGGTCGCGACTGTAAATGATCTCACCGTCACAGAGAATATTAAGGGTGGTTGTGGTGGCACCGATATCCGCAACAGCAACAATCTGACCATCCTGCTGACTGGGCAGTTGATTGGTGATCAGGCGAATGGCTCTTTCAATCGCCAGGTTTTCAACATCAATCACGACGGGCTGCAAGCCGGCCTCTTCCAGAACCTGGTCAAGTTGTTCGGTGGTTTCCCGCCGGCAGGCAACCAGCAGTACGGGCTGGTTGTCGTCATCCGGGTTCAGGGGCGGCTGGCGCTCAAAGTCAATGGCGACTTCATTTAATGGGTAAGGAATGTGCTGATCCGCTTCCAGTAATACCTGGGCTTCCATTTCATCGTCATCAAGATCTCTGGGCAGGCTTAAGGTACGTGTGATCACTGCTGCAGAAGGAACTGCAACAGCAGTCCGCAGGGTGCTGGGGTGGGTGCGGTCAATCACCCGTTTAATGCTGCGCGCAACCGATTTATAATCCTTGATCCGGCGATCGCTGACTGCGCCACTTTCCAGGGGGGCCACACCATAGCTGGCCACCTGAAGACGGCTGCCTTGAGGATGAATTTCCAGTAGCTTGACTGCAGAAGAGGTAATATCGATGCCGATCAAGGGTAATTTTTTCGGGCGTAAAAAAGGAAATTCAGGCATCCTGAGCATGGCTAGCTTGTCCTTCGCGTTGTCCGGTGATGTGGCTGAGGGTGTTCCAGGTTGCCTGGGAGTCAATTGGTGAACTTCAGCCTAGCTTTAGGGGCTTTTGTATCAGATTGTAATGGGTTGTGCAAATATTTAAGATATATAGCAGCTGGGGGCTGAAGTAATCGCATGAGGGTAATGAAAAAAATCATCAGGAACCTGATTTGGGTGGGTATTGCGGGTGCAGGGGTTGGAGGCGTCTGGGCGCTGGCCATCGTACTTTATTTCTGGCCAGGGCTGCATGAAGAAGTGGCCCAGTTACAAAATGTAGAGACCCTGCTTTCCGAACAATTGGAAATGCCCATGCGAATTTATTCGTCTGAAGGTCTCTTGATTTCTGAGTTTGGAGAGCATCGGCGTACCCGCATCAGCTATGATGATATCCCCAGGCGCTATATTGATGCCCTCCTGGCTGCTGAGGATGCCAGCTATTACGATCATCCGGGTGTGGATATTCGCGGTTTGATCCGGGCGGCTTATCAGCTGGTTTCTACCGGGGAGATTCAGTCAGGCGGTTCCACCATTACCATGCAGGTAGCACGTAACTATTTGTTAACGAGAGACCGGACTTTTGCCCGTAAGCTGCGTGAAATTCTCTTGTCCCTGCGTATGGAGCAGTTGCTGAGTAAACAGGAAATCCTGGAGTTGTACGTCAACAAGATTTACCTGGGAAATCGTGCGTATGGGATTGTGGCTGCTTCCCAAGTCTATTATGGCAAACCCCTGCATGAATTGAACTTGCCGCAAATTGCCATGATTGCCGGCTTACCCAAAGCACCTTCATCTTATAACCCGTTGGCCAATCCGCGGCGTGCCTTGATACGTCGCAACTGGATTTTGTCGCGGATGTATTGGTTGGATGAAGTGGATGAAGTGGATGATGTCAGCTATGAAGAGGCTTTAAGAGCCCCGGTTTCCGCACGCTATCACCCCACGGATGTTGAAGTTGAGGCGCCCTATGTCGCGGAATCTGCTCGTCAGTTTGCTCTGGAGAAATTCGGTGATCAGGCCTATACGCGGGGTTTGAATGTTTATACCTCCATTGATGCTGAGCAGCAAAAGGCTGCCAACCGGGCCATCAATAAGGGCATTCTGGATTATGATCAGCGTCGGGGCTGGCGCGGCGTAGAACAAAGTGATATTCCTTTGGAGCAGGAGGAGGAGTCTCTGGAGACCGATACCCTGGCTCAGTTGGAAGCTGAACAATCCGGCGGGCTGGAGCAGGTTCGGGAAGCTTTATTGGACCCTCGCGCCGAAAGACTACAGCAGGAATATGATGAGGATTTCAGCAACTGGCTGCGGGTTCTGGATCAGACTCCTGTTTATGGTGGACTCCAGCCTGCGATTGTGATGAAGGCCGAAGCAGAGCAGCTTAGGGTATTGCGTCGCGGTGGCCAGGTTGTTGAGCTACCTAAAGAAGCTTTTGCCTGGGCCGGACGTTACCACTCACCTTTCTGGAAGGATCGCAATCCCTTGCCCGGTGATCGTCTTGCCTCGCGCGGTGATCTGATTCGTCTGCGCCCCAACAACTCTGCGGACTTGCCCTGGATACTTGCGCAACTTCCGAACCTGGAATCAGCGCTGGTGGCCATGGAAACCGATTCCGGCCAGGTGAAAGCCCTGGTGGGTGGTTTTGATTTCAACCAGAGTAGTTTTAACCGGGCCGAACAGGCAGCCCGTCAGGCTGGGTCGGTGTTCAAACCTTTTGTTTATCTGGCTGCTCTGGAAAAAGGCTACACTCCGGCCACCATTATCAATGATGCCCCCGTGGTTTTTGAGGATCAGGCTCTGGAAGATGTTTGGCGTCCCCAGAATTCCAGTGGCACCTTCTATGGCCCGACGCGTCTGCGTGAAGGCCTGTACCGTTCACGCAACCTGATTTCCATTCGGGTATTGAACTATGTGGGCATCAGCAGGGCGATCAACTACATTGCCCAGTTCGGCCTGGATCCTGCCTCCATGCCCAGGGATCTGTCCCTGGCACTGGGCAGTGCCAATATCACTCCATTTGATATGAATCAGGCCTATGCCACTCTGGCCAATGGTGGTTATGGTATTGAAGGCCACCTGGTCACTCATATCGAAAACTCTGAGGGTGAAAACCTCTTTCAGGCCATTCATCCAAGAGTCTGTCGCAATTGTGAACAGGATCAGGAGTCGGTAGAACTGAAAGGGGTCAAATATCCGGTTGCCCAGCGCAGTGTTGATGATAGAGCCATCTATACGATGCACTCCATTCTCAGGGATGTTATTGATGAAGGTACCGGCAAGCGGGCCCTGGCTTTGCAACGGGATGATATCCGCGGTAAAACCGGCACCACCAATGAGCTGAATGACGCTTGGTTTGCCGGATTTAACCGGGATGTAGTGGCAACTGTTTGGGCTGGCTTTGATCAACCGGAGACGACGGGTGAGTATGGCGCGAATCTGGCTTTGCCCATGTGGATCGACTTCATGCGTGTCGCTCTGAAAGACCAGCCCCAGCGTACGATGGATAGGCCTGAAGGCCTGGTGACCGTGCGCATTGACCCGGAAAGCGGCCTGCGTGCACGTCCGGGCCAGGATAATGCCATCTTTGAACTCTTCTATGAAGAAAGAGTGCCGGAAGCCTTGCCTGCTACCCGCAGTCGTAGCGGTACTCTGGACAGTGAGCAGGATCGTGAAGACAGCCTTTCTGCACCTGAATCCCTTTTCTGATCGCTGTTGCCAGGAATAAAAAAAGCCAGATCCCTTGGATCTGGCTTTTTGCGTTACAGAGCTTGAGTTGGCCTACGGTTAGACGCCGTAAACGTCCTTGATGCTCTTCAGGGGGTAGTGAGCCGGGAACGGCTGGCGTGCCACACCGGAATCAACGGCTGCCTGGGCAACAGCGCCGGATACCAGTGCCAGCAGTCGGGAGTCCATGGGTTTGGGGATGATGTATTCAGGGCCAAACTCCAGAGCATCCAACTCATAGGCATCCAGAACTTCCTGAGTGACCGGTTTTTTCGCCAGGTCTTTCAGGGCATTCACGGCAGCCACTTTCATCTCTTCATTGATGGTGGTTGCGCGAACATCCAGAGCCCCACGGAAGATGAAGGGGAAGCCCAGAACGTTGTTGACCTGGTTGGGGTAATCGGAACGGCCAGTGGCCATGATGACATCGGCACGGGTGGCCCTGGCCACTTCCGGCTTGATTTCCGGGTCAGGATTGGAGCAGGCAAATACAATGGGGTTGGCAGCCATTTTAGCCAGTTGCTCACTGCTGAGCAGATCCGGGCCGGAAAGACCGACAAAGGCATCGGCACCATCAATGGCATCATCCAGAGTGCGCTTGTCGGTTTCGTTGGCAAACATGGCCTTGTACTGGTTAAGGTCTTCACGACCGGTATGAATCACACCCTTACGATCCAGCATGAAGATGTTTTCACGCTTCATACCGCAAGCCACCAACAGCTTCATGCAGGCAATGGCAGCAGCACCGGCACCCAGGCAGACAATTTTGGCATTTTCAATTTTTTTGTCGGCCAGCTCCAGTGCATTGATCATACCTGCGGCCGTGACGATGGCGGTGCCGTGCTGGTCATCGTGAAACACGGGAATGCTGCATTGTTCGATCAGGGTGCGCTCAATTTCAAAGCACTCGGGTGCCTTGATGTCTTCCAGGTTGATGCCACCATAGGTGTCAGCAATGCGTGCAACCGTATCAATAAAAGCCTGGGGGCTTTCCGCATTAACTTCAACATCCACGGAATTGATGCCTGCAAAGCACTTGAAGAGCACGCCTTTACCCTCCATAACCGGCTTGGAAGCCAGGGGGCCCAGGTTACCCAAACCCAGAATGGCGGTGCCATCAGAAATAACGGCAACCAGGTTGCCTTTGCCGGTGTACTTGTAAGCCAGTTCCGGGTCCTTGGCGATTTCACGCACAGGCTCGGCAACACCGGGGCTGTAAGCCAGGGCCAGGTCTTTGGCCGTTGCCGTGGGTTTGGTCAGTTCAATGCTTAATTTGCCGGGGATTGGAAGAGCATGGTAGTCCAGAGCCGCTTGTTTTTTATCTTCAGACATTTGATTTTTTCGCTATATGGGCTGAATAAATTGATTGGTTGCTAGAAATATAGCCTGAAGGGTCAGCAGGCTTGTGGCTTGGGCTGAGTTCAGGCTTTTAACTAAGGTCTAAGCAGCATATATAAAATCGGCTGGAGCCACAAGCACCCTGCCAAGCGGGCTCATGGAAAAAAGCCCAGGGGCCTGGCTCCCGGATAAAAGGATGCGACTTTTGACCGCAATTTCAGTCAATGGACATAAAAAAAGCCAGGTATAAAACCTGGCTTTGAGCAGTGCGATAAAACCGCTGCTTAGGTAACTTTGCGCTTACCGAAACGCTTGGCAAAACGCTCAACACGACCGCCGGTTGTCGCCTGCTTCTGCTTGCCGGTGTAGAAAGGGTGGCAGTTGGAGCAAACATCCAGCTCGAAATCTGCATCATGCGTGGTGCCGATGGTGTAGGTGGCACCGCAAGAACAGGTTGCCTTGACGTAGTTATACTTCGGGTGAATGTCTTGTTTCATGTTGAGCCTCTTGAGCAGCTGCACCGCCACCTGATCTTTTGCCAGGCACCGCACAGGGTGTAAATGGATTTTAAGGTGGCGTATTCTAGCAGAGCCTTTTAACTGAGCCAATCAATTCCGAGCAAAAAAATATGCCAATACTCAGGGTTGCCCTGCCTACACCGCTGCGAAGGCTTTTTGACTACCTACCTGCCAAAGGGCAGCGTTTGCCTGAGCCGGGAGTCAGGGTACAGGTGCCTTTTGGAAATCGCCAGCTGATTGGTCTATTGATCGAGCGGGTGGATGAATCCGCCATACCGGTCAGCAAACTCAAAGCAGCCAGAGACTACCTGGATCGTCAGCCTTTGTTTGAGCGTGAACACCTGGATTTTTTGCTCTGGGTGGCGCATTAC
>Ga0306901_1000109_pt1 | contig 41459 bp, 45 predicted proteins | sample AntRauMFilla3767_FD_190431 | JGI IMG/M metagenome (GOLD analysis project Ga0306901, IMG submission 190431) | Saline lake microbial communities from Rauer Islands, Antarctica - Metagenome Filla 3 #767 (v2) (version 2) | ecosystem: Environmental > Aquatic > Non-marine Saline and Alkaline > Saline ... | reverse complement strand
AAGGGCAAGCGTGTCCGTGATGGTGATAGGCTGTGTCCCGCTTGCCGTGGCGCTGACGATCCCTACGGTCTCGCCTTGCGCCGGGATGCCGGTGATCTGCGGCGCGGAGGTGATCGTCGGCGCGAACAGGTTCGCCGCGAATGCCTCACTGCCCGAGGCCGTGTCGCTGCCCTCGGCATTCGATGCCTCGACCGTCCATGCGACCGTCTGGCCATCCGCGCTGTCTGGCACCTCATATGTCCACGGGTCAGACCCCGTCGCGTCGCCCAGCACGTCCACACCGTCCAGCGTCAAGGCCGTGAGCGCGGTGACGGGCGCGGGCACGCCGGTCGTACTGTCAACGGTAATCGTCAGCGTGCGACCGCTCAGGCTGTCGCTGGCGGCAAGCGTCGGCGCGATGCCCTGCACCGTCTCGGAGACCGATTGTGCAGCATCCGGCGCGATGCCGTTGCTCGCCGTCTCGGAGTAGACGAGCGATTGCCCCACGGCCCCCGGCGGGATCGTGTAGCCGCCGGAGACCACGTCTCCGGTCACGTCCACACCGTCCAGCGTGAGCGCAAACGTGATCGTGATCGGCTCCGTGCCGGTATAGGTGCCGGCGTCGAGCGTGACGGTTTCGCCCGGTTCAACGGTGCCGGAAATCGACGGCGCCGTGGCGGGAGAGGGGGCAAACAGGTTCGCCGGGATCACCCCGGACCCGCTCGCCGTCTCGCTGCCCTCGGCATTCGACGCCTCAACTGTCCATGCGATCGTCTGGCCATCCGCGCTGTCTGGTACCTCGTAGGCCCACGGCCCGGTGCCGGTCTCGTCGCCAAGCACATTGGAACCGTCCAAAGTCAGCGCCGTGAGGGCCGTCGTCGGCGCGGGGTTGCCGGTCGTGCTGTCCACGGCGATAGTCAGCGTGCGACCGCTTAAGCTGTCGCTGGCGGCAAGCGTCGGCGCTGTGATGATCGGAGATGCCGCCCCGGCCTCCCAGACAAGCGTTGCGCCGAGATACCGTCGGGACACGTTCTGCGCCCCGAGCTTACGAGTCGTTACATCCTGAGCGCCGAGCTTCTTCATGGATCACCCCACAATATCGTAGATGGTGTTCGGATCGTATGACCCGAGCGCGTCATAGTCGGCCTGCGAAATGACGACGTTGTTGGTGATCTGAACCGCCCCGGGGATTCCAGACGGATCGCTGACGATGAAGGCCGGCACGTTCTGAACGTCGCTGAAATTGGTGAGACCCAAGACATCCGCCACCGACAGCAGCTGCGAAAGGGGCGACCCGCTGGGGTTGGTTACAACATAGAGCAGGGCGTTCCGGGCGGGCGACCCGCTGGGTAGCGCGGTGAGCTTGGCGTCGGGCATGGTTCTTCTCCTTAGCAGGACTCTTGTGCGGCCTGCGCTTCGGCGCAGGTCAGGATTTCGTCTATGGCTTCGATCTGCGCATTTGCTTGCTGCGCTGCGACAAGGTGCTCCGTCGCGAGAATCGCCAGATCCCGAACGGTTTCAGCCCGCCGGTCACTGATTGGCACCGGGCTGCGCAGGCTGGCCGAGACCTCCGGCACAACCATTCTCGTTTCCACCCGAGCGCCGCATGCAGTCAAGAAAGTCAGCGATGCGAGGATCAATGCGAGTGTCCGCATCAGCGAAGTCTCCGGTCAAAAGCGCCTCGACGGCTCGATCCTTTTCAGCCGCCCTCTGCGCCGCCACCCGCCTTTGCGCTTCGGCTATCCTGCGAGCGGTCTGCGCCTGTTTGGCCACATCCTCGGCCACCTGCAGTTCCCGGCTCAAGTGATCGACCTCGCTGCTCAGGCGGCTGTTTTCCCGTTGTAGCACCCAGATCCAGCCGCCTGCGGCAATTCCGACGATCACGGCGGCGATGAGGATGTACCGTGTCACGACGCCCCCTGCATCGCGGAGCAGTGCTCGGCCGCAGCCTCATAGATCGCTTCGGCCAGCACTTCCTTCCAGTCGTCGGCCATTTGGCATTCGGCGCTGCTGGATCCGAAGTAAGGCTCAAGCAGCGCCGCCGGGGCTCGACCGGCCCAGAGCGACAGCCAGCCACGGCCCTGGCCATAGGGGCGCAGTTTGATACCGCGGTCCCGCACCGGAAGATCGGCCACGATGGCGGCCTGCACGCGCTCGGCCAGCGCCAAGCTGCCGGACGTACCGCTCGACAGGGTTTCACAGCCATGCGCGCCGGGCCCTGCGGCGTTGAAGTGCAGCTCGAGCGACACGTCAGCGCCCCATGCGTCTACCTGCTGATACACGCGCTTGATCTGCGCGCTGTACCCACCGCCCGGTGTACGGTGGAACACCTTGACGCGCTCGGGGTTGATGTCCTCGATCATCTTGGCAAGGTCGCCGTTCCAGTCGACTTCGGTGCGGCCGTCCGTCACTCGCACGGCACCCTGGGCGCGGGAATTATGCCCGACAATGATTGCTATCTTCATCGCTTCATCTCCTTTTCGCGCAACCAATCGTCAGCGGTTGCGCCGCCCACGTAGGTTGCCAATGTCATCCAGATCACGTTGACCAGCCCCTCCCCGATCTCGCGGTGCAGGGCGTTATCCTCGCCCCAGCCGATCAGATACGCGATGCCGGCCCCGGCCCCCGCCAGCGCCGCGAACACGCAGCGGCGTCGGTATTTCCATGAGCGCGGCGCGTCGATCATCGCCCGGTCTCCTGCAGCATTTTCCGGGTTCACCTCGTTGGCCCTCCCAAGTCGAACCAGGCGATGATTGCCTGGATCATTGCCGTGATGATGGCGACAGGGAAAAACGCGCGAATCCAGACTTGCCAACGGTCGTCGTGCTCGTCCTGACTCCGCTTGTGCTGCGCCGCCTCTCGCCCTCGTCGCTGGTGGCTTTCCTCAAGAAGCTGGTCGAGCTTTTCTTCCATGCGGACCTCGCGGCTGTGCCGCTCTGCGGCTCGAGCCTCGGCCCCGGTAAGTCTTGATTCCAGCTTGGCCACTCTGTTTTCCAAGTCCTCGCTCACGCCTGACTCCTTGCCACCGTCCACCGCACAGGGGCCAAGACCGCCCCGATACCGTTTATTGCGTTCACACGTATTTCGTTATCTCGCGCCGGGCTTTAGCGACGGTGATATTCAGATCGTAATGCGGCCCGGCCAGCCGGTGAGCCATATCCACAAGACGCGCGCCCTCTTCCACCTGCCGGGCGAATGCCTTGGCCTCTGACCAAAGCCGGTATTTCCGGCTGAAACGGTAGGCTAGAGGGTGCGCAAACAGCGTCAGATACCACTGCCGCACATGCTCGTACTCGTGTGCGTGAAGCCCGGCGTCGTACCTGTACCGCGGCCTGATGCGAACGATCGGGCCGTTGGCCCTGCCTCCGACCCCATCCGGCAGCTTGTCCGTGTAGATGACGATATGCGGAAACTTCATTCTGCTTTCCCTTCCGGTTCAGCGGCAATTTCATCCATGACCGCCAGCAGGCAATCGAACGTGGCCCGGGCCTGATCCCTGGCTTCATCGCGTGCGCGTGCGGTTTCTATCCACGCCTGCACCGCTTCGGGGTCGCTGTAGCAAACGTGCCCGCAGGGCAGGCCGCGTTTGACCAGTTTCGGCGCCAGCACCCTCCCCCCGCTCCTGTGCGCCCCGTGGAGCACATATGCCGCGCCCGTGGTGTCTGTGCCCCGAAGGTTCACTGCAAAGCGCGTGGCCGCCTTGCTGAGCGGCACCATGGGCAATACCGACAGATCGGCGCGCAGCATCCCATCCCGGTGCATGTGATGCGGCAGGGCCGGGTCTATGGCTCTGTGCAGCACGAGGAATGCCGAAAGCCATGCGGACCATTCCTCACGAGTAACTTCGCCACGAAACATGCGCTGCCCGACTGAATGGGCCTCACATGCGTGGTGCAGGTCGCGTGTTGCATCGAACAGGCTCATACGTCCTCGCTCCGCGTCACGTTGAGAAGGCCAAGGGCCTCCGAGAAGGGCGTGTAAAGATGCACGGCGATGATCCCCGCCGCAGCGGCCGCATCGAACTGCAGCGAAGCCCTTGCCACCTCAGCGGCTGCCGTATCGGCGCCCGGAGCGAAAGGCGGCGTTACCAGCGGATCAGGGGACAAGCCCGTGTCGATGAACGTCTGCCTGACCCGGGTCTGCTGCACGCAGACAATGGTGCCATCCGTCGCCACATGATCGAACAGCTCGAAGGTGTGGTGGTCCAGGTTGCCCTCGCCCAATATCAGCGCCAACTGGTTGGCCTGGTATTTCAGGGCCTCCGGGACAACGATCGTGAGTGTGTGTGGGTAGCTCATCAGTAACCCCCCGTCACTGTGACGGTCCAGCCGGCGGCCCGCAGGGTGTCGATCGCAGCCTCGCCGGTGACGCTGGGTGCGGCGTTGGTGCCACCGTCGATATCCAGCGTCCCGCCGGTGATTGAGTTGGCTCCAGCGGCAGTCGCAAGCGAGGTGAGGATATTGTCAACACTGCCTTGGGTGAGCGCGCACCCACGGAACGCACGGACAAAGTTGCCGGTTGTCACCGCATCGAGAAGCCCGGGCGAGAAGGTCGCGAGCCGGGACGCAAGGTACCACGCATCCTCAAAGGTGGTGGCGGATGCAGGCAGTGGATCCTCGAACGTCTGGACGCCCGAGCCTTGCATGAACTGCGAGAAGTTTTCCCCGGCCGAGATGTCGTTGCCTGCAAACCGCTCCAGCGACTCCGTGCCAAAGAGTAGTCGCGAAAAGTTTGTGCAGGACGGTAGGCTCACATTCTCAAACTTCTCCAGCAGCACACAGCCCTCAAAAGCACTTGCTGCGGTCTCAACCAAGGGAGCCTCGAACAAGCTGTCGATGCCGGATATGGTTGCGCACCCCATGCATATCCGAGAGATATCCAGGCACACATTGGCCCTGAGGTTGACTTCCCCCTGAGCGTTCGAGCAATCCCGGAACGCTCCGACCGCCGTCAAGGCGTTGTTGAAGGCAGAACCGAATTGCTCCAAACCGGGCCAGCCTATGCCGGTGCACCCCCGGAAGATTTCATCGACATTGGTCGCATGACCAAACCTGATCTCATGGAAGTCGCCGATCGTCGTGTTGTAGGAAAATGCGTTCGACCAATCGCTGCGCGCATTGAAGTTGTCGATCGGATACCCCCTGTTGCGGTTGATGTCCGCCTTGATCTGGACACGTTCGGCGGCATTCAGGTAACTAGACACGGCAAGCACCTCGAAAATGGCCTCGGCCGATTTCTTGCCGAACGTCCACGTTATCCCCGGTGCGCCCCCGCGATAGGAGTAGCCCCCGCGATAGGAGTAAATGCCGAACTCGGTACAGACGAAAAATTCTCCCCCAGCTCCCCCTGAAAAATAGACCTCGAATTCAGCGTCCTCGAAATCGAAATTGAAGTACGAAACCCCCTCCATCGGGTGCCCGGGCGGATAGGTCAGCACTTCCGGGCGCTTGGCCGACACGGGCTGCCTCGCCGGGTTCCCGGATCCGGACAGATCGTCCGCCAGCCCGACAAGCGATGGCGTCTCGGAGATGACATTTATGCGATCTACAGTTTCCCAAAGTCCGCCGGATTGCTCCAGTGTTATGTCCGGAAATGAAATGTTCCACACGTCGTACCCGTCCGAAAAATCGGAGTTGCCATTGATGATGACCGGGGTGTCGTCGTCACTCAACTCATCCAGCAGCAGTGCTCCATCGTCTTCCAGCAGTAATTGGCCGCCATCTTCCAAAAGCAAGTTGGACGGTTCCGCGTTAAACGCGCGAGCTGCATTCCCCTCGGCAATAAGGGCCAGCTCGTCTAACTCGACTACGGCAGCTTCTTCCTGACGATGGTTCAGCAGAGCAATTATCGTAAATCTGAATGTCTCTGAATTGAAGCTGGACGACCTTTGAGATGTGCTCGGGGATTCTCCCGAGATCGGCCCCTCATAGACGTACCACTCGCCGTCTGTTGGGACCATGACCCTACCGGTGGCGATGTACCTTCTATTCTGACGGCGCCCTTCGCCATTATAAAGCTCAACCCCCGCGAAGACCTTGCTGTCCACGGTCCCTATGGCGCGGACCCGGAAGCGCACACGGTAGGTCGAATTCCCGGACTTGTCCGCAATGAACTGCTGGCCCCGTAGAGTGTTCCTCCCGACCATGCGCACACCTGTATTGCCTGTCGGAAAGGCCCCGAGCGCAGCCCGAATTCTGAATATCGTGTTCTGCTCGAGGTACTTCTCACCTAACCTGTTGGTAATCAGCCGGCGTGGGCCGTCACTGGTTTCAACAGTGACACCCGTGTCGAACCACCCCTCCGGCGTTTCGGTCCAGGGCGGAACGAAAAGCTCGATATCCTCCGCGCCGCCTGTGATCCACGCCTCGCCGTTGCTGTAATACTGGCCTTCCGCTGTGTTGACCCACGCGCCCTTGTAGAGCCCGGGGTCAAGCTGGATGGGGTAAGGCTGCTCCAGAAGCGGCGACGTATTCCGCTGGTGGCCGCTGGAAAGCTGTTTGCTGCGAGAGAACTTGGAAACCATCGGTTATCACCCCGTCTCTACGATAAAGCTGGGCGAACCCTGCAGCGGCTGATCCTGTTCAACAGCGCCGGACGACACTGAAACCGTTACGTTGATCACCCCGTTTGTCAGGGGCCGCACGAACAGGCGGTCCCCGGCCTCTTTGGCCAGACCTGTTTTCCGAAAAATCTGCCCCGGCATGCTGTGGGTGTAGGTGTCGTTGCCCGGAATGACGATCCTGAGCTGGTCCGCGCGCGTTCCATCCTGCAAAACGGCATAGACCTCGACCGTCACCGGAGACTCGCTCGTATTGTAAAGAAGCAATGGCGTCTCCACGAGGATCTGGCCCGGTTGGATGCGGCGCCGCGCAGGATCGTCCGGGTCGCGGAAATCCGCCCACGTCCGGTTTGGGTCTGGCACGCTGTAATCGCCCGGGCTTATGATTTCCGTCGCGCCGGTAAGCCCCGGAATCGCAATCAGCTCAGGGGCGCCGGTGGTCGGCTGTGATGTCGTGGTGCGTTTCCAGGCCATTTACTGCCCTCCGGTTATGATGGATACGCGCCGCGCGAGCGGTATCACCGTGCGAGCCACAGGTGGCCCCTCGAATTTGCCCGTCGATGGGTTCACAAGCGCGCCGCCGGTGAAATACTGACGCCCGCTGTCGTCCAGGCCGCTGAATGTGACCTGACCCAGATCGAGCTCGACCACGGTATCCGGAACATTGCGCTTGTTGCGCCCGAACGCCCGGCGGTTGACGCCCGCGAAGGGGAAGTTGAACTGGTGCGCGGTCGCGGATATCTTGGACGGCACCGGCTGAAAGACCGGGTCGTTGAGTGCGTCAGCAAGCACGTCGAACAGCCCGTTGACCATTGAAATGGCTCCGGCCCCGATGCTTAGCCCCGTGATAGCGGTGCGCATCCCCTCCCAGCCCGCAATGAACGCAGCCTCAGCGCCCGTTGCCACAAAGACACCGCTCGGATACAGGCCGCGGAGGAAGAAGTTTAGCGTCTCTTGTGTGCCTGTCTGCAGATCGTACTGGAGTGAGGTCACAAGAGCGTCGGCGTCCCGTCGCGATGTCGCTTCATCCATCGTGTAGCCGTCGTTCACAACGGCCGCCCACATGGCGTCCACGATTGCGACCCGATTGCTGTCAACCGTCGCCGCGGCAGCCGCCTGAACGGTCAGCGGGCCTGCTGTGTTTGGCACACTAAGTCCCTGACGCGACCCCTCGGACCACAGCGTATAATCGCCGAACTGACAGGCGCAGTTGTTCAGCAGCATCTCACCGCCGCCAAGGGCCATGAAGTGCTTGTGCGGCCACAGCGATATCGTGTTCAGGGCGTTGATGAAGGCGTTGCCCTTGACCACGTACCCGATGCCGTTCGGGGCCGACGTGGTGGACGCCTCGATCATCATTTGCGGGAATGGGCTGTCGGGCGCCGGGACACTCCCATCCGCGATCGCGATGCCCGGACCCTTAGGCACGCTCGGATTTCCGTTGATCGGATCAAGAGGCGGCGGGATGAATGCCGGCACCTGGGCGCGGTACATGACGCAGTGGTCGATGTAGATGGCCCGGAAGATCAGCGCGTCTGGTCGGAATGCCACGAGGAAGCCCTCGGTGGGGTTGTCGAAGTCATCGACCTGCCAGCCTTCACCTGAGATATTGCGCAGGTTAAAGCCGCTGCCACCCCGGAACACGTTCTTCACCTCGTTGCCCGGAGTCGGCACGACCACGGCGGATCGCTGCCCGGACACACCCACGATCTCGGTGACGTTATCCGGCCAGTCCATGTGCCCGTCGGACGGATAGCGCCCTGGGTAGACGTGGATCGAAACTGGATCAGAGGTTGCCAGAGCCAGAAGCCGGGCTGCCTCGAGATTGCGAACGGCCTTCGTCAGGTTCTCGCCATTTTTGTTGTCGTTCCCGCCCTGGCTAACGTAGATCACCCGCTCGACAACGAAACTCAGCGTCTCGGCCGTGACCGCGTGATCGGCCGTGACCGCGTGATCGGCCGTGACCGCGCGATCGGGCACCTGCTTTACGCTGATCTCCGAAATGCGCCACAAGCCATCGGTTCCGCCGATCTGGATATAGGGCACCATGTAGACGGCCCCGCCCGGGGGCGTGATGTCGATACCATCAACCTCGCGATTGATCGTGATCCACCCTTCACTCTCGAACACCACGGCATCGTGCAGCACTTCTTCACCGATGCTGACGTAGTCGCCGTCGAGCCATGCGATACGCACATAGACAGGTTCACCCTCGGGATCACAGGAATTCTCCTGTACCTTGAAACGCGCCTTGACGGTGGCAAAGGAACTATCCCCCAGCCAGGACCGATCGCGAAGGGCAACGATCCGACCAAACCCGACATCAATGCACCTGCCGTCCGGGCCCGGGTCGACAACCTGCGTCGCGACGATGGGGGCGCCTGTCCGGTCGCCCTCGATGTCGCTCGTGAACCCTTCAAGCAGCTCGCCAGGCCGCATCTGCGCGACCTGCGTGCGCTCTGTCTCGGCAATGATTTCGGCGCGCAGGGTGGTCAGGGAAGGGAACGCGCCCGACTGCGCGACAGCATTTGCGTTGTCCTTGAGGTACAGGGTCCACCCATCCGCATCTGCGACGACGAACCGCTCACCTTCGGCAACCGCCGCGAGACCGGAGACAATGGCACCGTAGACCCCTTGCGCGCTGAGCACCGAAGCATCGGCCGCTGCGTCCGCAAGGTTGCGCGCAGCCGCGGCTTTTGCGGCTTCGCTGACCGATGTTTGCGCGGCGGTTTCGGCGTCTGTCAGGTGCCGCTGGATCTTGCTTTCGGATTTGGCCGCCTCTGCGGCCTTGGTGGTGGCGGTGGCCGCAGATGCTGCCGCATTGCTCTCGGACGAAGCGGCTGCATCCCGCGCGCCGGTGATTTCATCAAGGTAGGCTTCGGCTGCGGCCTGCGCCGCTCCCTCGGTATCGGCGCTCAATACCGCGTTGATGCCGCCAGCAATGTCGTCCAGCGCGGTATCAAGATCAGCACGCCGCACCTTGTCGGATGCGGAAAACTGATCCACGAACTTCCAGACGCGGGCGAATTCGTCGTTCTGAACGGGCATTTATGGGCTCCGAGTAAAGATGCGCCAAGCATCGCATCCAAGGGCTGACCTGTGCGGCAAAGGTGAAAGGGCGCGGCCAAAGCCACGCCCCTCACGCATTCTTCGTTGCTTGGCGATTACCCGGCGAACTGCGCCTGGCCTGTGTAGGCTGTCGACTGCATCAGCACGACGGCCTCGAACTCGATAGCCCCGTTGGGCGCGGCGTTGGGGGCGTAGGTGCCGCGCACGTCGCCCGTGGTGGCGGTCGGCGTTGCGGTATCACCGCTCAAAACGACGAAGATCGGGAAAGGCAGATTAGCAAGTTTCATGTGAAATCCTTTTTGTAATCGCGGCGCTCTATGCGGCCACGCGATCAAGATAGCGTCTCCGCGCCTCGATTTCCATCTGGTCCACCCGCAAGGGCAACTCTAGGGATTACTCGCAGTCCGCGTAACTTCCGCCGCTGTAGCGCGGCCAGTCGGTCGCAGCGCCCTCGGAGATGGTCGCGCAGGACAGGTCTTTGCCGCGCCATCGGCCGCCCTTGATGTCGCACCGGACGACGCTTCGGTCATAGCTGCTGCCCTTCTTCTCGCAAAGCAAATTTTCCCCGCTCGTAATGATCCGCGCCAGCGTATTCTTGGCAACCATGCCGGGCTCGCCCTCGCTCATCTCCGGAGCGTCGATCCCGAAAACCCGGTAGCGATCGCCGCGCCGTTTGAACGTGTCTCCATCGACGGCCAGGTAAGAGACCTGGTTCATGTATTGCCGCCGCGCCTCGATCTGCACATCCTCAATCTGCATTCGCAGCGCGTCCGTGCGGCGCTTCTGCTCGGCACGTTCGAGATTGTCATTGTTGGCGACGTTGGTGAGCTCGTCACGCAAGCCGGAAAGTTGATCATCGGCATCATCGAAAATCTTGGTCGCGCTGTCCTTCCAGTTGAACTGACCTTGATCCTGATCATAGCCGACGTTGTATTGCTCCATCAGGCGCAACATGACCGCCTCGTTCTCGGCGCGGACTTCTGGCGATTCTTCTTCGTTGGTCGCAATTTGGCGGGCGGCCCTGATCCGGTTCTTCACGCTCTTGGCTTCCTCGCGAAAAACGTAGTAGCGGTCATTTTCGGGATAATAGCTTGTCTGGTTGCGCAGGCGGTTCAGAAGCGGAATGTCGTTCGGCTTGAGATCCGCGCCCGCGCGAATGTCTGCTGTCACGTCTGCCGTATCCAGCGCGAACCGGCCAAGCCCGCCCGCCATGAAGCGTGCGAGGTATTCGATCTGTCCGGGATACGGATCGACCAAGCCGGGCTCAACGCGGCTCCCGCCCGTGGCGTCGTTCAGCACCTGCGCCATCCAGACCGCAGCTGGACTCTGACCGCGCTCCCAAAACATCCTGCTGTTGGGCAAGCCCTCGTCGTTGGGCCAGCGCTCCGGCGTGATTGGCCCGCCAAAGAAATTGCGGTTGGCTGACATATCCACGAACGGGTCGGCCACGGTCGGGGCGAGCATGTTCCACGCATACTGCGAGCCGAGCGGGTTGGTGTTCATTTCGAGCGAGCGAGTGACGTTCATTGCGGACTCGCCTGGTCCGCCGACACCGGCGGCGAGGATCGCCATCTCGGTGCCGAAGGTCCATAGCGGGCGCAGATTGTGCGGGATGCGCCACGACCAGTAATCCAGACGCTTGCGCGTCACTTCCTTCCCGTCGATCGTCACGGTCTCGCTCACGACGCCGCGCGGGATGATGATCGAGCGATTCCGCTCGTATTCCGGCACGTCCATGAAAAGCGGGCGGCCTTCGGGATCATCGTCGTCAGCCCCGAAGCTGATCGCATAGGCGGCTATCGCGGCGGCTGTCGCTGGCAACGCACCAAGAACAGCCAGGTTCCGGGGCATGGAGAAGAAACGTATGGACTTCTCAATGCCTTGCACGGCGGGGTTGAAAAACACGGTGTAGGCCGAAGCGAATTTCGTAACCTCGCCGCGACGGTAATAGTTTCCGACCACATCGAGCGCGAAAGCGGCGGCCTGCTCCCGGCTCATGCCATTTTCCCGCGCGGTCACATAACCCCCCAGGCGCCCGGCAACCTCGATGGGCTGGTTGATCTTTTCCACCACCTTGAGGAAGTCGTTTGCCACCTCCCAAGGGCGGAACACTTTTGTCCAGCCGTTGCCGCGGGTTTTTTCAATCTGCTGGTTGATTTCGCCAGTGATCTCGTCAAGGTCGCGGAACGCAAGGAAATTGATGCGACCGCCGTCTTCCTCCCACTCGCGCCGGTATTTCTCGAACTTCGAGACTTGATCGTCGCTGACCTGTTCGCCCAAAAGGCGTTTCAGGTGCTTGCGATGAGAGCCGGTCATCATCCGGCCGATGCCGCTGTCCTTGAACTCGTTGGCGATCCCGGCCTTGAGGGCCATGGCGTAGTTGGGCAGATACTGCGCTACCATCCGCGCCCGCTTCTTCTTCGGGACGCTGTAGGTGCTCCACAAGCCCTCGCCAATGTCCGCCATGGCGTTCGGCAAGACGAAGTTGGGGTTGCCGCTGGTGGCCGTTCTGGCGACATAGCGCGACACCCGTCCGAGGGCCATGACGGCGGCGGCGATCGGGTGCTGCGCCGGAAGTTGCTGGAGGTTCTTGATGTTCCCGGCAAGGTGCGGATCCTTGATACGCATATACTGCGTTTCGCCGCTGATCTTGACGCCGATAACCTCGTCTTCGCGCAGCGCACCCATGTCGGGGATCTTCTTCACGGTACCAGTCTCGGGGTCGAGGGTTTCGCGCGTCGGCAGCTTGCCGACCATCTCCCATACTTCCGCGTTCGGGTATTTCTGCACCATGCCCATCAGCGCGCGTGTGGCGCGGTTTTTCTCGGCCCGGACAATGCCCTCCTGCCGCATCTGGATGATCTGCGCGACGGGGTTTTCGGACAGGGACAAGCGGCCGAAAGCGTTGCGCACCTCCTTGCCGCGGATGTCGAAGCCGCGCCCGAGTTTGCCGATCTGCCCGCCATCCTCGCGCTCTGCCGCGCCGCGGAGCGGGACATAAAAGTCATACATGCTGGTGTAGCTGTCGTGTTCCTGCTTGCTGATGAGGCCCGCCTTGAGCCGCAGGTCTAGATCGCGCCGAAGCATGGTATAGGCGATCTTCGCCACCCTCTCCAACTGCTCCGTCATGCCCCTCTGCTCGAATTCAGCAAGAATCTCATCGGCCGCGCCGTTGTAGAGGCCGCTGCCGCCGTCCTTCCCGAACTTCTCGGCGTTCCGCTTCGCCATGACAGCGTTGCGTTCCTTGGCGTGCTTTGCCGTCAGGTATAGGCCCACGTCATCCAGGGTGGCGCCGACTTTCTGGGTCGCCTCGCGAATAGCGTCGGTGAACGGGCGCACCTCTTCGTCGTTGATCCTCTCCATCCGGGTCGCGGTGCGGCCATCGAAGAGCGTCTGCTTCATCCTGAACGAGATTGCTTCGGGCACCACAGCGCCCGTGCCCTTGCCGATGGATTGCTCGATCGACTCCATGATGATGAAGCGATCCTGCCAGATTTCGCGGAAGCGGGTCATGCCGGTACGGGTCGGGGTCTCGAACACGCCCGGCATGCTGTCTTGCTTTGGCGTTGCCGGCGGGCCGTATTTCGCGTTGAGGGCCGCCACCCGGTCCTGAGCATCGACGGTGTAGGTGCCAGCCTCCTTCTTTCCCTTGCCGCGGCTCGGCGGGTTGGGCACAGGGCCGAACCATGAGCCAGGCTCGTTGAAGCCGGCAGGCTGTGCTTGCTCTATCAACCCCAGCGTCCGCATATTGCCGGTCGATCCCGCGTCCCGCGCGCCAATCTCGCCGGCGAAAGCGCGCATGAACACATCTTCTGCCGTGAGGCCCTTGAAGGCGGTCCGGATCGCGCGGATCAGCCGGTCGATCTTGTTGAACGCACGACGCATGACGCCGTTGCCGGGGGGCTCGCGCCGGGCGGCGTGGTCCGCAAATGCTTCGGCAATCGCTTCCTCGGCCATTTCTTCGCGGGTCAGGTTCGGATACCGGGCAAGGATGTCATAGCGGCCGATCCAGTCAGCCACCGCCTGCTTGTGCATCTCGCCCCACTCGTTGTCGGTGAAGAGGTCAAGCCGCCGCATGGCGTGGATAGACTCGTGGTAGAGCGTCTTGTCGGGGTTGACCGACTGGCCGATCAGCACGTCCATGAGGCCGAAGTCGTCAAATACCAAAGCGCCCTGACGTTTCTTGCGCAGGTCATCGAGCTTCAGGCCCACCCGCTTGAGGTTCAGTCGGTCAAGCTCGCTTCGCAGGCGGGGCAGGGCGGCGCGCGCTACGTCTGGGCGCACAGCGGTTGCGCCTTGGATCGGGGCTCTTTCAGCGAACCCGAGCGCGAGGCGCCCGTCCTCTGTCGTGCTCTCGCGCACCTCGATCGTATCGAACAGGTTGTCGAACGCAGATTTGATCGCCGGAACCTCGGCGGCGGTCGGATAGGGATAGGTTTTTTCCGGTTGGCCCCGAAGCGCAGCCTCGGCCTTGAACACTTCCTCCGGCACAATGTTGGCGAGGTAATCGTTGGAGCCGTTCTGGTCCTCCAGCTTCGCGATCACATAGGTCTCGAACGCGCGCGCGTGCTTCTCGATAGTTGTGTCGAAATACGGCTTGCTGCGCGTCCGATCCAGATTGCGGGATCGCATCGGGACGCCGCTCGCTTCAATCGCCTCTTTCACACCGGCAAAGGCGCGGGCAACCTTGGGCCGAATGCCATCTGCATCGCGCCCGGACTGCGTGATGAAACCGACGGGCCGACCGCGCTGGCGCGAGAAATAATTGTCGACACCGTGGAACCATTCGTGCGCCAGCGACCCAGCACCGCCCTTCTTGGACAGATTGATCACGAAATTGTCTGGCTCGAAGTGCGCCTTGGCCGGCATCTTTCCGCCCTTGCCCCGCGCGCCGAACGCCAGCCCCATCTCCCCGTTCAGCGAAAGCGCAAGCGGGTCTACGTTCAGTATGCCAGCAAGGTCCATGAGGCTGTCATAGGCTTCGTTCAGGTCTTCCTGACGCCGTTTGCCCTCTACCCAATTCCCGAACTGGACGCCACGAAAGCCGAACTTGTCCGCGAACATTTCGGGCGTCACATCAACGCCGCCGCGGTGATCGACGCCCACGCGCGGGCTGTTATTGGCTCGGCGCACGTCCGGGGTGTCCTTCAACTGCTTCCAGCGTTCCTCGATGCGGGCCCGATCATCGTTCAGTGCCGCGCGGGCATCCTGCATCGAGTCGAACCATTCAACCTCGATCACCTCGCGGCCGACCTTTGTCCCGACAAACACCTGATCGGTGCCGCGGCGCTTGTAGACGCCAAACTTTGTGCCGCCGCGCGCCTTTGGCTTTTCGTCCAGGGTCTTGTAGACCTTCTTGAATTGCTCAATCGCCTTGGCCTTGGTGTCGCCGCTGGCGACGACGGCAGGCATATTCGAGAACGCGGTCGCCTTGCGCGGGCTCTGCACCTCCCAGACGACCTTAGGCGGGTCTTGCACCTGTCCTTGTAGGAAGGAATAGCGCGCTTCTTTGAGCCTCATCCCCTTGAGCGATTTTTCATGCCCCACAGCGAGATACAGGTCAATGTTCCCCATCATCGCGTCTTTCAGGCGGGGCATGCCGTCCAGTTTCTGTTCGACCTGCGCCTTCGTTATGTCGCCATCCAAGAGATTCCGGGCAAAGTCGCGCATGGCGCGGACCTGCTCTGCCCAAACCGTGAGACCACGGCGCGGCTTGTTCGGGATGTGATCGCGCGCGGATCGCACGAACGAGACCACCCATGGATCAGCGCCATCCTCGATCAGCTTAGCGTAATCCGGCTCTGGGAACGTTTTGGACAGCGGCTCCTTGGCGATGTCGTCGTCGGGGATCGCTTCAAGCCGGGTGCGATACTTGCCCCAGCGGTCCTTGGCCGCGCCCTCGAGCTTCTGGCCGAAGTCCTCGAGCTTGTCGCCGGCGCGATCTTGCTTGACCGGCTTGGTGTCGGCTTTCTTCTCGGGCGCGGTCACGCGCGCCGGCGGCGCGGTCATTTGAATCTGCGAACCGCCGGCGGCGTCAACCTGGTCTCTTACAGGCTGTGTTTGCCCGCTTTCTTCTCCGCGATTATCCGCTCCGCGCTCTCGATCTCCAGCAGGTAGGCTTGTCGAATCGGTCCCTTCGTCGTTGCTGCGCCGGCCCGCACCTGCTTCAGATGCCGCTGCCATTTTTCCAAGGTGTCGTTCGGATTGGGTGGGTCTATCATTGACGTTCTCCGCGCCTGCGTCCGTCGCGAGACGTTTCAGGCTTTTCACTGCATTGATATAGAGCTTTTTCAGCTCGGGGTCAGTAAAATAGGCGTTCCGCGCATCGCCGCCTTCGCGATTGGCATTGCCGGTCACTTCGGCACGGATCAGCCCCGCTTCGGCAAGCGCGGCCATCATGGCAAAGCTGCGATCCCGACCGGGCTCTGAATGCTTGCCGTTGCTGTCTTTCTGGTAGCGCCCTTCGCTCACCAGCCTGCCGATTGCGCTCTGGCCGTTGTTCCACAGGCGGTCCCACCCGGCTTTCAGCCGACGATTTAAGGCAGGGCCAAGGCTTTTCGCCACTGCGCGACCGCGGTCTGTCGGCTCTGCGTAAACCGTGGTTCCATCATGGCCGTGCGCATAGATCCCTTGGAAGCCCGGCGCCATCATGGCGTGATAGTCGGATGGTGAAAATGCGTTGCTGCTCGGGTGGTTGTGGTGCGAAACAAGACGCGCGCCCTCGTCGTTCCACAGTGCGAACATGCTGCCAGGAACGCCGGTGCCAGTCTCATAGCCGCTGCCATAGGCCACGATCTGCCCGTCGCCGTCGATCAGCATGAGGTGTTCGATGCCGCGCTCTCGGCCCGGTTCAAGCGTCAGGCGCTTGGCCTCGGTTGCAATCTGATCGCGCGGGATGCGGTCGGGCAATTCATCGGCGCGGCTGACGAATATTGCGTTGTCGTTGCTGCCGCCCGATCGGTCGACATAGGTTCCGGCCGTGCCGGCCTCGCCCTCGTCGCTGCCAAACAGCTCATCGCCCGCAGCGTCGAACTGGTCATTGGCGTCAGCGTCGGGGGTTACGCCTTCTTGCCGTCCCTGATCGCTTGGGCTTCCTTGCGCGTCCTGACTGCCAGCCGGCGTTTCTGCATCCGCTCGTCGCCCGTCAGATCCTTGTCCTGCGCCGCCCGGTCGTGGACGTTCGCCAGTGCTGCCAGGGGCTGCGCCAAAGAGGTTGTCTTGCTGTCCTTGCTCGCCACGCTGCCGCTCCTGTGCCGTTTCGATCACCGCTTCCGGGTCGGCGCTGGCTCCCAGCATATCGACGCCCGGGGATGTCTTCTGCGCCTGCTCCACATAGAATTGAAGCGCATCTGTGATCTTATCACGCCCGTAGGGTCTGGTCCAGTTGTCGTGATTTCGGAAGAACAGCGCAAGAAACTGCTTGCCCGTCTTGCTGATCGAGTCGCTGCCTGTCAAAAGGTCGCCCTGCCCGACGAACTCGGCCACCTTGCGGCCGGACGTGCGCGCCCGGTTCACGATCTGCACGGCCTCGAGAAGCGCGTCGGTCTGGTCCATGTTGGCGGCGATCTGCCCGCCGCGCGCCTCGGCCCGCATCTGCGCCCACTGCGCGGCCACATCGGTAAGAGCGCCGCCTATTGCCTTGATATTGTTGTCGGAAGACTCGACCAACGCCCCGACAAGATCGGCGTTGCCGTAGGCTTTCGCCAGTAACGCACCCTGAACGCGGCGCACCGCTTCCTGGCTCATCTGGCCGCTGCTGTCGATCATCTGCGCGGCGTCCGCGTCCGACACCACGCCGGAGATGAACTGACGCACAAAGTCGCGGTTCTGCACGCTGTCGAGATCCCCGCCGCGGTAAAGCGGCAGAATGGAGTCTGGCATGGTCTGCGCGTCGGTCATCGCCCGCTCGGTCGCGCTCATGCTCGAGGTGGTGCGCTCGTTCGATTCCCGTGCAAACTCGGCGCGCTCCTGCGAAGTCATTTCGCCCTGGCGCACCCGGACCAGCACCGGGTTGGTGAACTGGTCGACGGCGTAGCCCTGCTGTGCCAGCGCATCGCGATACCGCGTCGCGCCCTCGGGATTGTTCTGGTACGCCTGCCGGATGCCCATGACGCGCCCATTGCCGCTTTCGACCACGCCATCCGGCGCAATGATCGGCGCACCGTCCGTCGAGCTCGCGCTGCGGCCCAAGAGGCGCGGATCAATGTTGCGGCCAATGTCGCGCACTTGCTGCTGCGATGCGGGCCGGGTCCGGTCACGGGGTTGCAGATCGGCCGGGAAAGCAGGGTTCACGCGCCCGTCATCGACGTTGGACGGCACAAGGTCGTCCGCCTCGACCACGGCATACTCGACGGGCACCTCACGGCCTTTGGGTGTCACCGCCACGTCCTGCGCATTCTCAGGGGCCGGTGCGCGGCGGATCTGGCCGGCTGCGGGCTCAGGGCTGGCTTGTGGCTCACTTTGCGGGAATTGCTGATCCGCAACCGGCGCGGTGGACTGCGGCGCTTGGGCGGGACTTGCGCCGGACCCCACGTCAGCACCCGCCCCGCCCGCGTCCGCGTCAGCACTGTCGGCCTTCGCGGATCTCTGCTCATCCTCGGCGCGTGCGGTCGCCTGGCCGGGCTGAGTATCAGTGTCGGCTGTGATTGCTTCACGCTGGGGCGCGGCTGGCGGCTCAACGATGGTCGGCTCCCCGGTCTCCATGTCCCAACGGATCATTCGCCCGGTCTCGACCTGCTCGCCGTTTTCGTAGGTCATTTCCGGCCGGAACTCGTAGCGGCCGCCTTCGGTGTCCATGGCGTCAGACGTGGGGCGAGGGGCTTCCGGCGTTGGCGACGGGCGCTCGGGCGCAGGCGGGGCGATTGGCGGCGTTTCAGGGGTGGCCGGCCGGGGTTGCTCCGGCGGCTGGCTGGGCGTCTGTGCCTCGGCGTCCGGCCGGTCGGGCGGCAGCGGGCGATTGCCGTCAATCGGCGGGGCGGCCGGCTCGGGCTGCGTCGGCGCGTCGGGCTGCGTCGGCGCGTCGGGCTGCACGTCGGGCCCCGCAGGTGCCGCACTGCGATCTTCGGGGGGCTCGGACGTGGCCCCGCGCCGCGTCGGCGCCATGGCACCAACGCCGCCGCCGAGAATTGCACCAATCAGGGCTTCCTCGCCCACGTCGTTGAACACGCCCTGTTCGGGGTTGTAGACGCCCTTTGCAATCAGGTTGTTGGAGATGCCGACAAGCGCCTCCTGCGCGCCTTCTTCGCCAGCGGTCGCAAAAGCATTCGCCATGCGCTGACCGATGGCCCCGGCCACCCTTTCGCGCATCTTGGACGGCAGCATGTTCAGCGCGCGCCCGATCGGCACGACTTCCGATGCACCGACGATCGAGCCGAGGAACGCGGCTGTGCGGGCCTGTTCCTCGTTGGCGCCTTCCTGCTTGGCCCGGCGATACATGCCTGACGCGTTGAGCGCGGAACCCGCCGCCGCCCCGCCGCCGATGCCAGTAAGAAGCGTGACGCCGACAAAGCCGGCCATGGAACCGGCGCCCTCGGCCAGCTTGCCCATGAAGCGGTCATCAAACTGCGGGTCGGGCGTGCCGAAAAGGTCTTGCGAGGCTTGGCGGATCTTCTCACCGGCGAGGAACAGCTCACGTTCCTGCATGGGCGTCTCGGGCTCCGCCTCTGCGGCACGCCGAAGGTCGGCATAGAACGCCTCGCGCCGCTCTTCACCCGTTAGGTCTGCGGGGCGCGGGGCACCGTCTGGCCTGTCCTGGGGGCTCAAGCCCGCGACATAGGGGCTGCCGGCACCCGACAGTGCTGCCGCCTCCGGTACGCTCGCGCCAATCTCTGTCACGCCACGCGCGAACCGCCGGCCAAGATCGGCCAAACCCGGTTGCGGCTCGGCCTCTGGCGCTGCTGCCTCGCGCTGTAGCTGCCCTTCGACCTCGTCAATCCGCGCCTGTATCTGCGGCTGCATGGTCGGCGGCGACACTTCCATCAGGCGCTGCAATTCACCCAACAGAGGATCAGTCGGGGCCGACTGCGCAGGGGCTTGTGTCGGGGGTGCCGCGGGGGTTGCCTGGGCCGGCTGCTGAGGCGTGGGCCGCGCCTGCGGCCGCACCGGTGCCTGCTGGCCCGTCATGGCTTGCAGAAGGGATTCCTCCGGCGAAGTCTGGTCGATCTGCGGCGCGGTGCCGGGGCCGGGCGGTTGTTGCGGTGCGGTCGGGGCTTGCTGGGGCGGTTGCGCGCCGGGCTGCGGCCGGGCCTTGGGACGCAGGCTTTCGGTCGGCGCCACATCCCCCTGTGCGCGGGCCTCTTGTGCGCGGGCGGCAATGCGTCGGGCCGCGTCGGCATCTCCGGCCGCGTCGGCATTGCGCAGCGCGCGGATCAGCTCGTCATAAGATGCCATGTTCAGCCCAGGTATTTATTGATCAGGTCTTCATCGCTCATCGGCCCGCCTGGGCGCGGCGCGCGGTCAGGCTGCGGGGCTGGCCCCATGCCGGGCGACGTCGTCATCATCTCCGGCAATGCCTTGCCCGGACGTGGCGCGTTCGTGTAGCCGTCGTCGCCCGTGCGGATCGGCTTTCCGTCGTCGCCCGTGTAGGGCACCATCTTTCCGTAGCTGTTGCGCCCGTGAAGCACGCCGTCGATCTCGTACTCCCCGAAAAGGCGCTCTTTTTTCTGTGCCGCCGAGGGGCGCGATCCGCCACCACCGCCGCCTGATCCGCCGCCCGTCATCGCCTCGTACCGCTTGGCAAGCTGGTCCTTGGCCGCCTTGGGCATGTTGGGATCGTCCATCATGCGCAGAAGCTCCAGCGCGGCGGGCGATGCCCCGGTCAGTTTTGCAAACTCCGCATAGCTATCTTCGGCTTCGGCCTCTTGCGCTGAATCGTAGAGCGAATTGGCGCGCGTCGATGCCGCCATGCCCGCCATGGGCGCAAGCAACGCGAGAAGCGGCGACTCGCTTTGCCCCGCCGATGCCATCCCCTGTTGCACGAGCGCGTTCACCAGATCGCGCTGCTGCTCCGATCCCCGCTCGGGGAGAATGCCGCCGTCGCCACGCTTCATCAGATTGCCGAGGATGCCGCCGAGACCGCGCTGGCTCTGATCCTCCTGGAACATCCCCATTACAGCGGGTGTGGTCTGCATGCTGGCGGCCGGTGCCGCCGCAGCCGAACCGCCCCCCATGGCGCGCGATGGCGAATTGCCCGACAAGCCCGGCAGGATATTGGCGAATTTCGACATCAATGTACCCTTTCGTTGCTCAGCGCGTTTTCCAGCACCTCAACGCGATTCACGGTGCCCTGCAGCGCCGCGAGAAGAAGGCCGAGATAGTCGATGACGCTGATCGCGCGCGGGCCGCTCAGCCCGGTCAGACCGTGGAAGTCCTCTGCCAAGGGCCCGATATGCGTGGCGGTGTCGCCTTCCGGGCCTTCGCCGAGCAGGTATGACCATTCGTAGATCGGCATCGCCTGCACGACATTGCCGGCCCAATGCGGATCGACCTCGCCCGTCATGGCCTTGGAATCGCCTGCCGACTTGAGAAGCGCCGCGCCGATGCTGCCAATCGTGCTGAACGTGCTCTGGCGCTGCTGGGCTTCCTGTTGCGCGTTCGCCTGCTGCGCGCGGAATTGCTGGTTGGCCATACCGGCATAGTCGATATTCGGCCCGCCGGCGTTCGGCAGCTTGCTCGGGGCTTGGTACGCACCACCCATGAGCGCGGAAATCTCCGACATGGCGTTCTGTCGCACCGACTGATCCATGGCCAGTTGGCGCGACTGCTCTTGCCCCGCGCCCACGTTGGCGTCCTGCGCAAGCCGCGAGATGGTGTCCTGCGTTTCGCGCTGCTGCGCGCCATACGCCTCATTGAACGCCTCACCGCCCACGGGCAGGCCGCGCGCCTGCAAGTTGCTGATCAGCCTGTCATTGTTCTGCTCGATGGCGGGCTGCATCATCGAGTAATTGCGATCGAAGATATCCTGCGCCACGTTCCCGCGGCCAGCCACGCGGCCCGGGTCCGGCAGGTTTTCCACGTTGTCGCCAATCATCCGCTCCGTGAAATCCACGGAAGCAGGGTTGAGCATTTCGCGGATGGCTCGTTCGGTCGGGCTTTCGAAATACTTCTTTGCCTGACGCAGACGGTCACTGCCTCGGGTGGCGCCTGCAGGAACCCTTGGGATGTTGTTGGCGCTAGAGCCAGCGGTCGCGCCGCCACCCGGCAGGACAAACTGCCCGCTGGCATCGGTGTAGCCATGACGCACCCCGGCACCGTCCGGCCCATAGGTGTCGTAGGTGTTCCAGTATGATGCCGCCGCCGCCGTCTTTTCAGGATCGGGGGGTTCGGGTGAGCTGCCGCCGCCTTTGCCCATGCTATATCCACCTGCATTTCTCTCGGTACATCTTCAACACTATCAGGTCGCCGCCATCGTCAGCGGCAAACCGCACGACAGCCTCGCCCTCGAAGCCCAGCCGCGTCACAAGGCTCAGCGATGCACGGTTGCTGGCCGCCACGACGATGGTGATCGTCCGGCACTCAAGCTGCAGAAACGGGTACGAGAAGATCCCACGCAAGACGGCCTTATCGGCCCACCCGCTTTTCGGCTTGGCCCCGATCGACATTTCGACATTCACGCCGTTCCACCGCTCGTAGACCAGGCCAGCCACCAATTCGCCGCGCTTGATGACGCCGATCGCCGTCGATTGCGGGTTGATATAAAAGCCCGGTATGATGCTCGCGACCCACTGGATCACCTCACGGTCGGCGCCGTAGACCAGCGCGCCGTCGCGTTTCAGACCCCGGCCACCTCGATCGACACCAGTTGAGCCCATGCCGCCGTTACCTCCATCCTGATCTGATACACGCCACCGGCGGCATCGCTGCCGATCTCGTCAGTCACCGCGACATATTCATTCATGCCCGGCGCTTCCTCCGGTGTGATCGTCACGGTCTGCCACGACTCGTCCAGATCGACGGTTGTCTCGTCGTGATCGGTCAGCACCGCCAGCCGCATTGTCAGCGCGCCGGCTGCGCGCAACGTGGGCCGCACATAGGTCAGGCCTTGGTAGGGCAGTTGCAGCCATCCCGTGCGCAGCACCGCCTTCATGGGCTCGCCTGCGCCGCGGGTGCGGGTGATGGTGCCAAGGCCGCCATCGGCCGTCGTGAACTCCGTGTGGCCCCCGAGATTGTGCCAGTGCTGGGCCGGGTAGCTGGCCTTTGACCACGCCTGTACGTCCGATGTGAAGATCCACTGCTCCGGTGTGCCATCGTACACCCGATTGACGACCACGAAAGACTGATCGGACGCCACATGAAGCTGCCAGTCACCGCCTTGTTCCACGGCGCGCAAAATGTCCTCGCGCACCGGGCGCGTGACCTGCGACACCATGGCCTGCGCGCCGCGGGCAATGGATTGCGCCATCGAAACGACGCCAACGCTGGTCATCACCCAAAGATCGGAGCCGACTTGCGTAAAAGCATACACGCCCAAAGGCGGGGCGACCTTGACGCGCCCGGCCAAGCGCCAATCGTCGGCATCGCCGGGGTCGAGCCCTTCATAGATCACCATGTCGCCCGTCGTGGTGAAGATCGCCAGCACGTCGTTCATGCCGTGGCCTGCGTCCACAGTGAGCGACTGCAGCGCGACCACTTGCCCGGTGATGTTGCCGAGACGGTCGAGGGGGAACCGGGTCAATTCGCCCGTCACCGCGCCCACGTCGCCATAGTAGAATTCCAGCGTTTTCCCGATCCGCCAGAAATAGGGCCGGTCGTGATGCGCGATCACGCCATCGAACTGATCCTGCGTGATTCCGGTTGTCGTCGTGAATTCGGACTCGGTAAAGGTCTGGCCATCAAACCGCAGCGGTGCGCCGCGCCCGTCCGCGATAAGCGCCTGACTGCTGAGATAGCCAACGGTGGCGTCCCTGCCGAACGTCCGCGCGAATGATGCTTCCGCGCCGCGCGCGCCAGTGCTGGTGAGCTCGATATAAACAGAGGATGACCCAAACTCGAAGGGCAGCCGTTTCAATACGTCTGACGACGCGGGGGTGAGTGTGTTGGCCGGTTGGGTTTCGAGCAACGCGCCATTGGTTCGCCAATTCGCCATCTCCCCTGCATATTGCGCCGACATTTCTCCGTCGCGCGCTTCTGAAAACACCCCTTTGAGCGGCAAAGGCAACATCATCTCGCGAGCGAACCCGCGCGCGCCGCCTTGTGCGCGCTGCTGCCGTGCCTGCTGCCTGCGTCTGATCTGGCTCATGTCCGTATCATCCAGTTGACCACCACAGCCGGCGGGATAACGTCAATCGGATTGCCAGCCCCGGTATCGTTTACGCTGATGCCCGTCGTCGCTTGCCCCGTGCTGCCATCCGGGATTGTCGCTGGCTCGATCGTCAGGTCGGACCCCGCGCTGCTCGTTTCCCCAACAGCATCAAAGGCGGCGACCGTTGCGCCGGTGCCGCTCGCGACCTCCTGTGATCCTGCCGTCTGGTCGGTGTGGACGTGCCCGGCATCGGTGATTGTGTGCGTGTGCGTGGTCTCGCTGAAATCATGCGTGTGCCCGGGGTCGGTGATGTCATGGCCGTGCGCTGGCAGGTGGTCGACGGTCAGGTTGACCGAGGCTGCGCCGACAAGCGCGGCCAGCTCGAACCCCGTGCCGCCACCGCGCCCCATGACCGTGCGGCCGCGCAGGTCGGGCAGATTGAACTCATCATCGGTCGCGCCGTAGGTCTCGCCCAGGATCGAAAACAGGGTCGGGTAATCGGCTTTGGACAGCGCGCGGCCGTCGCACATCTCCCACCCTCCACCGGGGGCTTCAATGGCCAGCGTGGGCATGAGCGACCCGGGCGGCGGCACGGCCTGCCGGACCAGACCGAGCACGTTCGCGAAGTTGTCTCGCTGGTTGTCGTAGGTCCGCGTTCGGCGCCGGTTGACCACCGCCTCGGGGATCCTGACCTCGGCCATCAGCTCACAATCCAGGTATTGCCCGAACCGCTGGTATCGAGCGGCCATGTCTCCCAATGATCGTCGGCATTGCCCAGCCGGAAGCCGCGCGCTCCACCGGCGTCCTCGGCCACCTTGTTGGCCACCTCGTCCTCGTATTCCGCCGCGCGCTCCGCGAATGGAAACCCCATCGCCCGCTGCAAGTGCCAGGTCATCCCCAGCGAAAGAAGGTGATCGTCCTCGAACACGGGGCGATCAGTGTCGGCGGTGAAATACGGACGCCGCACCTCGGGCAACGGCTGAACTGCTGAATTCGGGTTGAGGCGTTTCAGCACTTCCTCGGGCTCTTGCGGGTACTGGCCGACATCGTAACCGTCATCGTCGGCGTATTCGAGATCCAGAGGCGCCGGCCTGGTTACAAGGGAATCGTCCTCGAGCTTGAGGTGGCCATCGCGCGGCACCACGGGGGCATTGGTTTGCAAGGGCGATGTCAACAAGTTGTAATCCCCCGCCTGAATGGTCGAGACCACGGGATACCGGCTGATGTATTCGATCACGATCAGCTCGGCATGATCCGGGGTCGGGTCCACCCACAGCACGTTGTTCTTGATCCGCCAGCCATGCGGCGTCACTGCGGCGCTGCCGCCGTAGATCCACCAGGCCCACATCTGCGGCGTGGCCGGGCCGACAAGGCCCATGGGCCAGCCGTTGCGCTGCTCGGTTCCGGGGATCATGCGCAGGAAGTCAGGCGGCAGGGAATAGGCGTAGCGCCCCGGCTGAAAGGCGAACACCCATGTCGAGTGCATTTCGCTCATGCCCTGCCAGCGTGACCGGCGCAGATAGTCGCGCATCACGTCATGCGCGGCGCTGCGCAGGATCTTGGCAACACGGGTGTTGGTGTCGAACAGGGTGATGGGCGCGGGGGCCGTGGCGTCTCGCTCTGCCGCCTCTTGTGCGATCTGCAGTATCGTGCGCGCCATGACGCCCCCTTGCCTCAGTCTGCGAGCGGATCGGCGTCGTTGTCGCCCAGATCGTCGCCGCCGGTCACAACGTCGCCACCTCCCATGAAGTCGTCATTCTTGGGCAATTCGGCCGGCAGCGAGTCCTGCGATGCCACAGCCACCGGATTGGCCGCCGATCGGCCACCCGGGCTGGCCCCGCCGGATCGACGCAGCACGTCGTTCTCGGTTGACAGCCGCATGTTGTGTTCTTCCAGCTTCTTGAGCCGTTCCTCCATTGACTTGAGGGCTGCCTCGGCCTTGGTTTCAGTTTCGGCGGCGAGGATCACGTCGCTGGATTCCTCCTTGTTCGCGATCCACTTGCGGGCAATCTTAACGGCGCGCGACACGTCCATGCCGAGCTGGCCAGCCTGATCGTCCGAGATCGAGGTCAGGTCTTCGATGCAGCGAAGTCCGTGAACCTCGAGAAGCGCGATTTGCGAGCGCGACACGCCCGGCAGCTCCGACAGAGGCGTGCCGTAATCGGGAACGTCCTCGAACTGCGTGAACAGCGCCCACTCCTGCGGGTGCTGTGCTGCGGCCTGTTCGGGGGTGATGTATGAATGCGAGACGGTCAGCCGGTCGCCCAGCGGCTGCTTGGCGATGCAAAGACGGTGCTCGATCTTGCCGTGGGTCTCGGGGTTTCTTGAGCGGATGCGAACGGGTGTGTAAAAGAAGCCCTTGCGAACGCCGCCTTCGGAATTCACGACGCTCATATGGCTGGAAAGGTCGGCTGCGGTCAGATCGCGCGATTGTGCAGTGTTTTGCATGTGTCTGGTCCCTGGGGTCAAAAGGTGCGGCAGGGCGGCACGTGGCCGCCCCGCGCGAGGATCAATCCGTGAGGATGCCGCAGAGCTTGCGGTTCTCAATGATGAAGTTGCCCATCCCGGCCATGATGATCGTGTCCGAGTCCTCGGTCAGAGGCCGGCGCGGACCACCCAGCACCACGTTGTTCCGCTTCTTGTGCATGATCAGCTCAATGCTATCCATGTTCAGGAACTTCATGCCGACCGGGGCGTAACCACCCTGGCCACCATCCGCGACGACGGGCGTGGTCTCAAACATGATGTTCGTGAAGCCCCCCGAAGCGAGGTTCTTGTCCATGAAACGCTGCTGAGCCTGCAGTGCCTGCGAATACACCGAGTAGTAGCTGTTGTCCGACACGATCAGGTTCACCTTGTCGGTGCCACGGCAGGTCTCGAGGTACAGATCGAGCATGTCGCCGTAGATCGAGCCCGTGGTCGCCCCGAGGGTGGCGTTGCGCTGGTTGTCCCACCACTCGTAGGTGGTCGAGTTGATGCCGCCCACGGTTGCGCCGGCGGTTGCCGACACGAGAAGCGCCATGCCCCCGAACTCCTTGCCGGAGTACGTGGTCCCGTCACCGTGCGCCGCAAGGTGCATCTGGTTCTGGATGGTCTTTTCGGCGTGCATGGTGCGGGCGCGCATCATGTTGATGACCTGCTCCTGCCCATCGTTCTGCATCATCTCCAGACCGGAGATCGACACGCCACACGCATACTGCTTCCAAGGGAATTCGGCGCTGGTCAGGATTTCCTGCCCGGCGACGTTCAGACCCTCGCGGCCCTGATACCACTGGAAGTTGGCGTTTTCTTCGCCCACCATGATCGGCGTGGTGATGGTGCGACCGCCGCCAATCGTGCGCAGCTTGCGCCGGCGGCGCAGCTCGTAGATGAAGATGTTGTTGCGGGACACAGCATCGGCAATGTTCTTGCGACGGTGCGCAAGCGTGGTCGTCATCACCTCGCCCCAATTTGGATTCGCCATGGCTTATCTCCTGTATGGCAAATCCCGCATCGTTACTGACCCTGCTGTGAAGCGATGGCGGCCTTGATGACCGAATCCAGATCGCCGCTGCCCGATGCGGGTTGACGGGTGGCGCTTTGGCCTGTTCCGTCGATATTGCTGCTGGCTCGCTTTGCACGCTGCGCGGCGGCCGCCCTTTTGTCCGTCTTTTCTACCACCGGCGTTTCAGCCTGTGCGGCGGTATTGACGCCAAACTGTTGCTTCATCTCGGAAACTGTGTCGTCGTAGATGCGCGAAAGGTCATCGACCGTAATCGGCTGGCCCGTCTGCTGGCGATGCGCCCTGGCGTTTTCCACGATCTGAGGCTCGAGCGCGCGGAACAACGGGCGCTTGGCCTGGCCGGTTGCCGGGTCGCGTTCGTTTACAAACTGAGCGAGCGCGGCTTGGGCCTGCTGCGCCTGCTGGCGCTCGGGCACATCAGGGCCAAAGCTCGGACCCGTCTGCTGGTTTCGCTGCGCCTCTTTCAGCTTCCGGTTTTCTTCCTTGAGCGCCTTGACCTGCGGATCCTCGAACAGATCATCGTCGCCGCCGGCGTCGTCATCCTCGGCGTCGGCTTTCACCACCTTGTATCCGAGGTGGCTTGCGGCCGCGTTGAAAACGTCTATCACCTTGTCCGGGCTTGCTGCCATATCGGTGGCTGCCCAGGCAATGTATTCGTCGGGCTTCTGCTGGGCGAACTGAGCCAGGTCAGCCAAGCGGCTGGCAACTTGGGCCGGGTTTGCCCCGAACCGCTCCATCTCGCCCTGCATGAATTCCGTGCGGAAAGGGGCCATGGCCGCGTCGGCGTCCGACAGGCGGCGCGTCAGCTCGGTCCGCTGCTTCTCCGGCACCTCCTTGAGAAGATCCTCGACGGGCGCGGCGGTCAGGTCTTTCGGCTCACTCTTGTCCGCGTCTTCGTCGGTCTTGGAATCCGTCTCTTTTTCGGCCTGATCATCGGCTTTCGCCTTGTCGGCCTTGCCCTCGTCGTCGGCCTTGCCCTCGTCGTCGGCCTCGTCTTCGGGGGCGGCCTTGTCCTTCGCCTTGCCGCTCTTGAGCCGTGCGTCTGAGGCGATCTTGGAGCCTTGCTCCTGCGACACGCGGTCATCTTCGTCGCTGTCTTCGATTTCGGGCTGATCGAGGCCACCGTCATCATCGTCGTCGGGTGTGTCGATGCCCTGCTCCTGCAGCGCGCGCCGGATCACGTCGGCGGTTTCGTCCTCGTCGCTGTTTTCATCCGTGAAGATGTCATCAAATTCCTGATCGGTCTTGTCGGCGGTCATGTCATGCTCCGGGTTTGGGGTCGATGACTGGCATCGTGACCGCCCTGCGCCGCGCTGTGCGGCAAATCAGGTGTCGGTGCGGGTCTGGGCGGCGATCGACAGCGAGTGCGCCTGCTGCGCCTTGCGCGCAAAATTTATCAGGCTGGATCGCGCTTGGTGCCGGGCCTTTGCGGCATCGGCAGGCGCCGTGCGCAGCGCAATGGCTGCATCCAGCGTCGTCAGTAGCTGCCCGGCCCGCCGGTTCAGCGTTTCACGCAACCGCCGTTCTTCGCTGGTCTCGCCTTCGCGCGGCGACAGGATGTCGGCAGGTTTCTTCACTTGATTACCTCCACGCCGCCCATGTCGACCTCGCCGCCATCGCTCAACGAGGAATCGTCGCCCACGCGCTCGGGGTTGGTCACGTCGAACCCGGCCCGATCGCTGAGATAATCGGTGTCGGTCTGCGAAATGGTGCTGATCAGCTCGGCAATCTCGCGCTCTTCTTCCTTCTGCGCGGTCCAGTGCTCGTCGGGCTTGGTCACGCCTTCGTCGTATTCCGCCAGGTCGTGCTTTTCCATGTAGTTGCGCTTGGCGCGGCGATCCCCGATAACCTCGGCATTGTCCGTCAGCCCCGTTCGGAACGGCGTGAACGTGGGCGCAAGTTGCGGCGTGGTCAGATCAGGGTTGCGCGGTGGCGCAGGCGGCCGGCAGTTATGCGGGACGCGCCCGCGCGGATGCCAGCCGCCGCATGTCCGGCACTTGCGGTAGGCGCCCGGCCGGTCCTCGCGATCGGGGGCACCGAAGATGCGGGCGTGCTCGTCAGGATCAGCGCGGTAGAGCAAGGTCAGGCGCCCTCCACCGGCTCATAGGTCTCGGCAAAGATGTCGGGCTTGCACGGGTAGAACTGGCGATCCTCGGTCGCGAACGGCTCCCTGATGATCCAGTCGCCTTGCCGGGCCTTCATGCTGCCCTCGGGCGTGTCGATCAGGATGCAGTGTCCGTCGACCGCATCATTGACGATCCGACCATTGCACCAGTTGGCAATGTTGCCGAACGGGATCCATGCCTCTTGGTCCTCGGCTTTGGCTGGCACTTGCTGCGCCTCAATCACGACGGGCTTCTTGCGAAACATCGGCATGGGGTCAGCTTCCTTGTTGCTGAGGTTGCGGGTCTGGCGTGGCGGCGTCCACCATGCCATCGGCAGCGGTCTCCAACATGGATCCTCCGACCTTCATGCGTTCGATCTTTGTCTCGTGCTCGCGGTCGGCCTGCGCGTTCTGCAGGTCCATCTGCTTGAGCGCCTGGTCGACCTCGGCCTTGATCCGGGCGACCTGCACTTGGGTATCTTCCGGCTGCTCGCTTTGCGGCTCGTTGGGCAGCGAGGAAATCATCGCCTCCAGCGTGCGCGACTTGGGGAAACCCCGAACACCGAACAGAAGCAACTCCTTCATAGTCTTCATGTCGAATTGCCCGGTCTGCATCATCGGGCCGAGCTGCTGCACGAACTGGCTGAACGCGCTCAGGAACTCGATGCGCGCCTCTTTGTCGGCCTGTTCGTCGGCCAGCACCGTGGAATCGGTTTCGATGGAAAGCGTCACCTTGCGGCCATAGTCGGCCCGCAGACGCTCATGCACTTCCTCGAAGCTGGTCTCGGGGATCTCGATTTCCTCGGGTTCCTCCGGCGGGGGCGGCATCGGGCCCCGCATCTGCCCCTGCTCCACGGCCTGCGCATATGCCTGGTAGACCTGCATGGTCTGCGCGAACTGCGCCTGCTGCTGCTCGGCCTGCATGGCGATCGCCTCGCGCTCGGCCTTGGTCATTGGCAGGTCAAGGCCGGTGATGTCGGCAATGGTCTCCGTGTCGAAATGCTCGAGCGCAATTTCGAGCATGATCCGCAGGTGATCGCGCGCAAACTCGGCCATGCGCCGTTGCCGATCGCTGAGCCGCAAGCCGGCGTACTGGCCCTTGATCCGTTGCGCGGTGGCGGTCTCGCTCGGGTTTGAGGTAGCGCGCATCACGTCCGACACGCCCGACGCCTCGAACATGGCCTCCTTGGACTGGTCGCGCATCGTGATCAGCGCCTGCGCGGCCTTGATCATCGCCTCGATGGGCAGCCATTGGATGAGCGAGCTTGTCCCGCCCTTCTCCATGAACTGAATCCACTGGCTGACCGGGATCATCTGGTTGGTGCCGTCGAGTAGCTTTTTCACCTCCTGCTGCATGTCGCCGGGGAACAGGCCGGATACCGACAGGGCATCAAGGATGGTCTTGAGCTTCTTGGTCGCCGTCTCGACCTCGGTGGCGCGCTTCTCGTAATAGCGGATGTCGGGGCGCGGCGTCAGGCTCTGGCCCTTGGTTGTCGCCAGCAATGGCCGCGGCACGGGATAGAACTTCTCCAGCCCCAGCGGGTCGGGCTGCCGGTCAAGCACGCTCTCGGTGTATCCCTTGGACCACCAGATGACCTCTTGGGTGTCCTTGCTCCATATCTCCCATACGGACGTGGTGTCGAACGGGCTCGATGTGGGCGTGCCTGTCTCGCCATCGGCGGTGATGCTCGCCATACCGCGATCGGCGTCCTCGTCGGACAATCCCCGCTGCGCGTCCTTGAGACCGGCAGAGTCGAAGCGCATGGCGGCGGCGATGTCTTCGCCAAACCGCTTTTCAACCTGCGTGCGCGTCATGGGCACTTCGAAGGCGATCCACGGCATCTGTTCCCAGCCGGCGGTCGGCGCAAACAGCATGCGGCGCCACTCAAGCGCCCGGGCCGCGACTTCCTCGTGCGTCTTGACCTCGACCTCGACCGGCTGACCGGTCGCCGGGTCGATCGACTTCACCATGCCGAACTCGGCCTTGTAGAGCGCACGGGCCTCGCCCCGGCCGGCGATCAGCCAGTCATCGCGTGCCTGGAACATCGAAACATCGAAATCCGTGGTGTCGAGGATCCAGTCTGCGAGGCGCTGCCCGACCTCGGCGGCCATCAGCGCCGTCTCGTCCACCTTGCCATCGCCGTAGAACCGGCGGCGCACGATCGGCTGCGGCGTCTCGGAGTAGATCAACGGGCGCAGCACGTCGATCGTGGCATGGATCAGCGCCGTCTTGTCGTTGACGCGGTTCTCTGTTGCGCCTTGGTCGGGGTCGCCCCCGCGGCCCGGGTCGTTGTCGGGGCCGAAATACAGCCGCTCGCAATCCTGAGCCTCGACGCGCCACCTGTTTTCGTGGGTCAGCGCCGACTTGATTTGCCCGTCCCAGAATGACCAGCTTTCATCCGGGTCCCGATCCTCGGCGTCCTCGGCTGTCTCGGGCTCACCTTGTGGCCCGCCCTGCATGGGCTCATAGGCGACCACCTCGGAATCGGATCCGGGTCCGCCTGCGGCATTGGCCGGGACAATATTCGGACGGTCAGGCATGGCACCTCTGCGCACGGTTCGTTCAGCACACATTGACCTGCCTGCGCGATCATGTGCGGCAAACCCTACGCATCATCCTGTCGCCGCCGCTCTTTTTCGTCGTGCTGCTCCCACAGATCGTCCAGCGTCTCGCCGGTATGCGGGTCACGGCGCGGTTGATCCCGGCCTGCAATGATCTTGTCCAGCATGCGCCCGAACAGCGTGGCCGCGTCCACAATGTCGTCATGCCGACCTGCCGGAAACTGCAACAGCTCCTTTTCGAACGCCTCAACCAAAGCCAGGAATGATCCGTGAATTTCGGTTTTGCGCGGCATGAACACCTTGCCCATTTCCATCATGCCGAGAAGGGCATGCGCGCGCTGCTCCTTGCTGGTGCCGCTGTGCAACTGAACGCGCGAGACATAGACTTGCTCCTTCTGCATCATCATTTTCAGGAAAGGGCCGACGCCCTTGATGATCTGCCCGGATTCCTCGCCGGCGCGCAGGGGCTTCCACTTTTTGCAAAGCCTGATCCATTCGCGAGCCCATGTGTCGGCGCTTGACCGGCCGCGCCAGCCGTCGAGAAGGTAGACATTCCAGTCCTGGTCAACACCCCATACAAGATGCACGGTGTAATCCGGATCGTTCGCGCCCGCTTCCTCTGTCACCGCGTAGTCGCTTGAGATGTAGACCTCGAGGCCGGTCAGATTGAGCGTGCCGGGGCTGTATTGCGTCTCGAGGTGATGTGCCTGGAACATCAAGCCTTCTTCGGGGCTCGGTCGCTGCTGGAACAGCGCGGACCAGACCCATCCACCGCGCTTGCGCATGCCGCCCAGCTTTGCCTCGCTAAACTGGTCCGGCCACAGCCATTCGCCGGGCGCGCGGCCCATGGGATCGTTCTCGTGCTCGGCCACGGCAGGCAGGGACAGCACGTACCATTTCTCCCCTGTCTCCCGGTCTTGATACCATCCGGATTGACCGTCGTAATTATCGGGCAGGATCCGGCCTGCGGGATCGTCCTGGTGCCAGCGCGTGAATACCATCAGTTGCTTCGCGCGGCCCTGCAATCGCGACAACAGGTCGGTGCGGTACGTGTCCCACGCCTCGTCGCGCATGTGTGGTGATAACGCGATTTTCCGGCCCTTGATGATGTCGTCCATAAAGAGCCACTCGGCCGGGTTGCCGTGCTGGTTGCCGCCGAACATGCCGAACGCATTGTATTCCCCGCCCTGCGGTGTGGCAAACGCCTGCTTGGCGGCGGTGTCGCCTGCCAGCGTGACCTCTGGCCATGGCCATTGCGGGCTTCTGACCAGGTTGCGCACCTTGCCACCGATCTTCTGCGCATATCGGTCAGTGTGAGCCACGGACATGATCGGCGCTTGCGGGTGGCGGCCCATGATCCACGAAGGCATGAGGATCGACGCGCCAAGGGTGTTGTGCGTCGGCACCAACTTGCGCCCGGCGAGGTAAAGCCCATCCGGTGCCGATACCGATATGCAGCGACATGACTTCGGCGCAACGCGCTCAATCTTCTGAATGGTGACGGCGCGGCGCATCGCGATCTTGATGGGGCGTTTGCGTTCGAGCCTGCACAGCAATGGCTCATGCGGCTGGAATCCCACTGTATACACCCGCTTGCGCGTCACCACCTTTCGCGTGCCAGCGTCACCCCAATTCGCGAATGCCGTTGCGCCCGGCGCAGCCTCTGTGATGTAGGGCCGGTATCCAAGGCTTGCGGCCAGGTCGTGAATCCCTTGCGCCAGACGCGGGATGGACGAGACGATGCGGCAGCGGCCCGTGTCACGCTCGCAATGGCCGTCAGAATCCATGAGCCCGGCCAGCAATTCCTTGCGCTGCTGGCGGCTCGCCGTCATCCATCTATCCGGGATGTGCTTGTCGCCGAACACGCCCTCGGCCTGCAGGTCAGCCCGCAAACGCGATATTCCCTTCGCGTGCAGGTCGCGGCGCGCTGTAGAGAAGTCCAGCGTCGGTACGCCCGTGTCTTTGTGCCAGAACGTCCGGTTGTGCGCGTAACCGTCGGCCTCAACAGCCTTTAGAACGACGGGCATGTCCTCGGGGCAGAGCGTCAGACGCGGCGCTTTGGATGAGCCGTCTCCAAGCCAGACGCCAAGCGTGTAGGGCTGCACATGCGTCTTGATCGCCTCTCCGTCGATCCCGTAACAATCCGGCATCTGCCAGCGATATCGACCGCCGCGCTTACCTGGCGCACCGTTTGCCATCAGGCCACGAGCCAGGATCTCGCCCGTGGTAAGCGTCTCCCATGTCTTTCCACCGGGCGGCAGCGACCCGACTTTGCGCCTGTACCGATCGGCACTGGATTTCCCGCGATCCCATACCGTCCACAGGTGTCCCTCGTCGCACTGGATTTCCTCGCCGTTCGAGAATGTCACCAGAAGGTCCGATTGCCCGGGCGGGTGGACTGCGGCCACCTTGACTGCGTTGCCGCTTGGGTGCCACACCCGATCGCCCGCGCGCAGGTCTCCGTGCGTTGTCCATCCACGGTTTGCGGTAAGCATGGGCGTGTCGTCCGCAAGCCGCTTGATGTGCCGCGGCGGGGCAAAGAGCATCGCCCGGTCGATCTTGTCGTCTTCCATCGCCTGCAACAGCTTGGCGATCTTCTTGAAGTGCGGCGGCGGCATGAAGCCGGTCATGCGCATGTAGTAATGCAGAAAAGACCGCTGGGCGGCCCGGCGGTCCTGTTCCTTGATGATCTCGATGTATTCGGCGTCAGCCTGGCCGCCGTCCATCGTCAGCCGCCCTTCTCCTGCTTGCGCTTGGCCTTCATTCTACACGCATTGGAGCATGTCTGCGCATGGGATCGTGCGATGAACAGAACATCGCATTCCGTGCAGGCATGGACGACACCCCGTACCTCTTGCCCGAAGGTCAGATCCTCAACCTTGGTCGACTTCATCCGAACAAGTCCATCTGGCCGGCGCGCGGGCTGGCGTTGCGCTCGCAGCCGGGGATCACATACTGCTCGCCGGTGGCGGTCAGTTCGGTGCTGCTCGCAGGCTCATCCGCAGCGACGAGGTGCGGCTTGACGGTCACGAAGCGGTGTCGCGCGTCATGCTCATTGCCCGAAAGGGCGATAGCGGTCTTTTTGTCCAGCGCCCAATGCCGGACTGGATCGCCGTTGCAATCGGGCTGCCCCCACTTGACTGGCGTGCCGGCGGGGATGGTGAATTCATCGCGCCACCCGAAAGAGGCAATCGTGTCGTGGCGGGTGCGTCCGTGCTTGATAGTCATGGGGTCTCTCCTTGGTGATGGGATGGTGAATTCATCGCGCCACCCGAAAGGCGATCGTGTCGTGGCTGGTCTCGATGAACTTGGCAATCGCTTCGGCCAGATCCGCGGGCGATACATGCAGATCCCAATTTTCCGCGGCCTCGTCTGCTAATGATGCGGCTGCTTCGGTCACGCTGCGGTTGCCAATCAGGTCCGTGATTTGCTCCGGGCTGTTCAGTCCACCTGCGGTCATAAACTGGTAGGCTACGGCGGCCGCGTTGGTTTCCCAAGGCTGAATGGTCATCTGTCTGTCTCATTTTCAGGGCGTCATTGCCCTTGCGACCCTTAATATGCAACTCTCGTGGGTCGGTCAACAGCTTTGTGCGGCAAAACCCCGAGAAAAGCGTAACGATCACCCCTCGCCGGACTCTTTCAGCCGCGCCTCGATCTCTGCCCTGCGGCGCTCAAGGTCTTCGTCTGACATATCGGCCAGGGCCTTTTCACCCTCTGGATCAGCAGGCATGTCTTCGGGCTTGGCCCAGCGTTTCCGTTGGCGGTTGCGCAGCCAGATTTCGGCGGCGCGCACATCGCCGGGCAGTTGCGTCCTCGTCTCAGCTACGACCACATCGCCCTTTGCGCCCTTGAACGCCTTTTCGCTGATGACGGTCACGCCTTTGGCCCTCTGATACAGGCTGAACGCCACATCGGCGTCAGCGCGTTCCTTGCCTGCCAAAATGGCCTCAGCAAAAGCGTCATGTTTTTTGAACCATTTATAGAATGTGTCGTGGCTGATCCCGAAGGCATGCGCCATTTCCTCGTCGTTGAGGCCCAGCAATGCGAGGCGGTGCGCCTGATCGGCCATCCATGGCTCATATGTTGAGCTGCGCCCTGGGCCGGCCTCGCTGTGCGCTGGCAGAAACCGACCTCGGGCATCCCGGTTAGCCATTACTCGACCGCCTCACACTGCCACGCTCGGGCTTTTTCCCGACGTGCCATTCCTTGCAGATCGGGCATTTATAGTGCTCCAAGGGGGCCTTGCGGGTGCGGGCCATGCGTTTTGCGACGCGGCGGGCGACATGCCGTGGCATGCTGTCCTTGCCCTCACACATGGATGCGACGGCTTCGGGTACCTTGGACAAATCCCTGCTCATGCCAGCAACTTTCTGGCGCGGTCGGTCAGCACCCATGCGAGATTGCGGCCGCGCACAATGTATCCCGCGGTATGCAGCTTTCGCAGTTGAGCGTTGGCGGCATCGTCCGAAATGGCGAGGTTATCGCGCAGGGCGCGTGCGGCGGACTGATCGGCGGCGCGGGCCTCGATTGCGCGCAGGGCCCGGTACTCTTTTGCGTTAGCGTGGCCGTTGATGATGGCGCGGGGTGCGTATCCGGATCCCGACCGGGCGGCGGTGTATGCGACCTGACGGCCTGCTGCGAGCGTGATTTTGTGCTGGCCCGGCGTGATGTATCCGGTTTCCACGAGGATCGACACAAGGCCCGCGAGGGCGTCAAGCTCGCGCGATTGCGTGCGGTCGATCGCGATCATGCCGATATGGTAGATGCAAACGTCGTTGCGGCTGGCGGCCTTGGCCCACTCCAGGAACCCTCCACAGGTCGATACCGTCGCGCGGAACGCTGATCGAACACCCGGCGAAGATTGCGGCTTTGACTCAACTTGTACCGGTTTCCGGTCAACTTTTGCGTTTTCCACCTCAATCTGCCGGAAATTCTGCGCTTCCTTTTGAGGGGCATGCGCGTCGATGCGATTGCATACGATGTAGTGCGCAGCACGACCGCGCTGGCCGGGCTTTTGCAGTTCGATTTCGCCCAAGTCCAACAGGCAGGTCATGGCGTCCCGTGTTGTGCTCGGGCTGTATCCTATGGCCTCAGCAACCTTGCGCGTGCTGATCTGGATGCTGTCATTCTCGTCAGCCTGCTCGGACAGGTACAGCAACGCCATTGCGGCGGCGCCCTTGGCCTGGGTCTTTCGGATGGCGTCGATCAAGGTGCTTCACCCCTGTATTGCAGCGTCCTGGGGCCGGCCGCTTTGAACCGCGCCCCTTGTTGCGGGGCATTGGTGCGGCTTTTGTGGTAATCGTTGGTCATCCTTCACCGCCCGGCATTTTCTTGGAAAACCCGAATTCCTGCAAAATGGCATTTCCCTTTGCCGCCTTCTCGGGATCAAAATTGCGGGCTTCGGCGCGCTGCTTTTCAAGCGCCTTTCGCTCGTCGGATGTCATGGGCCGGCTCTCCTCCACCTTTGGCTTCGGACGCGATCTGAAAATGATCTGGTACAGCGCCCCAGCGTCAGGCTTGTATAGCTTGCCTGACTGCGTGCGCGGTCCGGTGCGCTGATAGGTGGCCCATGCCTTGCGGATCTCGCTGTGCGAACAATTCTCCAGCACGTCCATCCACCCTTCCATCTCTATCGCCTGCACCGCTTCCGGCGTGCTGTCATCGCGCCAGAATTGGCCGAGAATGGCCTGAGCCCTAACCCCAATCTTTACCCGATGAGCCTCCTGCTGCTGCGGAGACAATGCGTTGAACCCTGTCGGTGTTGTAATTTCCGTTCCCATTTCGACCTCCTTGAAGAACCCGTGGTGATTTGCTGTTGCGCATCCAGTTGCGCCATGTGGCCTGCCAGTCGCGCTTTGCGCCTTTCTGGCCACCAACGCCGATCCAATAATCTCGGAATTTCTCAGCCTCGATCCGCACAACTTCCTCGGGCCATCCTTCGCAAACGGCCCATTCACCCCAATCCTTCGGCAACAACCAATTCTCCGGCAGGCGCGTTGCTCGTTTTTTGGAAGATACGTTAGTATCTTCTTTTACCTCTGGTTCTGGTTCTGGTTGCTTGGGCTTTGCTACAGCATTGCTAGATGCGCTTTCGTTTGTTTTCAGCGCCTTAGCCTTTCCACCTTTTGAGCCAGCGTTTCTTCGCTTCTCATGGGCATCGTTTGCAGCAAGCCATTCTTTGCGCAGCCTAGCATTGCTATAGCGGCCCTTTTCAATGGTGAAGAACTCATCCAGAACGGCCCTAACTGCGGCCTGTTCATCCTCACTATGAGCGCGGGCGCGGCGCATTATCCACGTCTCATCTGCTGGCATTGAACACCCCGGCGTCATCCAGCAGATGCGCAGAAGGCGGTTATACGCGCCATCCTCGGCAATGGTCAGGTGTGAGGTCTTAGCCTCAAAGTCCGACGGATACATGGGGAAATAAGGAAGGCTCATTGTACTCTACTCCACTTGCGAACGGAGCACCCGAGCAAGCCTGCGATGTACCTGGAATTGTCGGGCAGATCGCCGCCCTGCATGTAGACGAGATCCAGCACCAGCCGGTAAGCGGCCTTCAACTCAAAGGACATTCCGACGGTGCCCTCAATGAAGTCGCGAGGATATGCTTTGTAGTAGGGAAGCCCGTTCATCGCTTTGCCCTCGCACTCTCGGCCCTCGCACTCTCGGCCATGGCGCGCGCAAGATCGCCCTGCAGGACATCCCTGAGCGGCGTGTGATTGCGCCACTGCCCGTCTGGGTCATAGACCCCGGACGCGTTGCCCCTGTTGCGCGGTGGCAGCCCCATCATACGTGCGCGGCAGGACACCGATGCATGATGCGTGTACCCAACCGCCTTGGCGATTTCCGTGGACGAAACCCCAGCCGACCACAGGGCCGCCAGACGCTTATCGCTCCCGCGCTTGTGCGACTCCTGATTTCCCGCCCTTGAGGGCAGCCCCAGCTTTTTCGCGTGCCATGAAACCGCCGCGCGGGTCACGCCGAGGGTTTCCGCGATCCGCGCAGTCTGTATGTCGCGGCGCAGCCAGACGGGCTCCAGCATCTCTCGCGTGATGTTAGACAGCTTGCCAGTCATGCCGCCCTCCTTATCTTGTCCTGTAGCGCGATCAGGCGCTTGATGGGCCCGGCGGGGGGCATGTCCTCAAGGCGTGCGCAGAGCGCGTCCAGCGTGAGCCCTGTGCGCTGCAGAAGGTCTTTCAGGTCGGATACATGCCCGAACCGCGACCAGTAGAGCGGCGCGTCGTCGGGCGCGGCTATGCGGGCGGCCGAGACCACGCGCTGCACGTCTGAGGCGCTGAGCGAGGGCGTGACAGGCTTTGTGCGCGGCGCGGCGGCGGGACTGTCAACCGGCTCGATGCGCAGTGTCAGGGGCGCCCTGCGAGCCACACTGACCACGCCGTCCTTGATCAGACTGGTCAGCGCCGCAGTGAATGCGTCCTGATCCAGACCTGACCCGTAGAGCAGGTGCTGCACAGGGGCCCGGACGACCTGATTGTCATCATCCGCATGTGCGGCCAGCAGCAGCAGCAGGAATCGGCTCTCAATGCTGCGCTCTATCGGCCCGACCAGATACCGGGCGAGTGTGTTGCGAGGATCAATGGTCATAGCATAGCCTCCTGACGCGGATCGGCCTTCGGCTTGTCCATGAAGCGAAACCCGGGTTCCGGGTGCGGTCCCCGCCCCGGCATTGATCGTGGGTCGCTTAAATCCCAAACGAACCACGCATTTCGCTGCGCGGGGTTTCCTTGCCCTGTGAAGTCAATCTTCCAGCGCATCAGGTAGCAGTAGGTAAAAGGCTGGTTGTCTAGCAGATCCCCAAGTCCATTGGCTCTTGCCGCTGGCCACTCCCACGAAAGCAGCAGTGCCAGATAGCGCCAGCCCGGCATGCCAAGCGTGTGCCGAAGCCATCGCCCATGCCCGTCCCGCGCGCTCATTTCGCAGTAAGGCGGATTCGTGATAATCGACGGGGCGCGCGCTTTGAGACACGAGTAATAGTCGGCCGTCCAGCTATCGGGACAGCCTCGATCCACGACATCCGAAGCGCAGCAGGGTATGCCGGCCGCGCGGATCTCCATGACCATCGCTCCATCCCCACATGCGGGCTCCCATACTGGACCAAGATCGCGAATGCGCGCGCCGTCGACGCTCAGAAGCCCCCGGATCGCCTCTGTCTCTCCGGTCGGGTAATAGTCCAAGTCGCGCCGCTCTGAGGGCTTTGGTTTAGCCGGCCATTCAGCTAAAACTGCCTGAGACGCAGGCGGCTTGGCCTTCGTGGCGCGGAACAATGCCTTGGCCGATTGGGTCACGCCTCCGGCTCCTTTATCGTCACCAGCACGTAGCCAACTTCGACTTTCTCGCCCACGGTGTCGGGGAACCGGCACTGAAAGCCCTTGTCGTCGCAGCGCATGCCGTCTGCGATGCCGTCTACAGCGGACTTGATTGTGGCTGGGAGGTTCTGCGCGTCCGGCCGGCTGCGCATAGGCGGGTGAAACTCGAACTCAAGGATCGCATCGGGCAGGCGCGGCACAAGTTGCTGATGCGCGAGCGCCCAGGCTTCGCGGCGCTGCGTGGCCTTGGCGCGGGCCACCACCGCCCGGTGATACCGACGATTCTGCCAGAGCGGTGCGGCAGGCCATGCCAGGCGCAAGAGCCACTGGCGTCTATCGTTGCCATCACGTGCCATCACGACCCCAGCGTTATGCCCAATTCCGCCGCGCGGCGGGCCACGGCCTCGCGCTCGCCGGGGAATGGCTCGTAGTCGCTCGTCAAGATGACATGGCGTAACCGCAGGCTCTCAGCGTCCAGCTTGCCAATCAGCTCGATCTTCTCGTTCCAGCCCTGTTGATACCTGTCGGTCATTCCAAAATTCCCTGACTCCATCCCTCACGCCGCCGCTGGTCCCACTCGCAAACGCATCGGCCGGTGAGTTCAGCTTCCGCGTCTTGCCGGGGCTGGCACATCCCCGACCACGGATTCCCCGTCATCATGCACCAGCGCCCATTGCAGCAAGGCCTTGGAGGCATCGGGCCACAGCTTGAGGATGATGCGCGCCACCCGCCCGCCGTGTCCCGCCATCGTGTCGACGGTCTGCGCCAGATCGGGATTGGTGTGCCAGCGCCGGACAAAGCTGGCCCGGAATTGTGCATCTATTGTCATCGTGTCGCCTCTCTCATACGGTTGGTTATCGCGTAGGTCGGGGACGTTCCGTTGCCGCTGTGCGGCAGGCATTCGGGAAAGGTCATGCCATGGCCTCCGCTTTCACGGATCGCGCCATTGCAATCAAAAGGTCGCGAAATTCGGGCGGAGTCCCAATCCGATGCGTGCTATCCTTGCCGCCGCCCTGGAAAGCCAACTCTCCAGCGCGCTTGCAGTATTCGAGCCCGTGCTTTTCAATCGCCCACTGCGGGAAATTCGGGGCGCTATGCCCCCAATCCAGTGAGGGTAG
>Ga0306901_1000108_pt1 | contig 41585 bp, 40 predicted proteins | sample AntRauMFilla3767_FD_190431 | JGI IMG/M metagenome (GOLD analysis project Ga0306901, IMG submission 190431) | Saline lake microbial communities from Rauer Islands, Antarctica - Metagenome Filla 3 #767 (v2) (version 2) | ecosystem: Environmental > Aquatic > Non-marine Saline and Alkaline > Saline ... | reverse complement strand
ATGGTAAGGATGAGGTCAACAGTTCGATTCTGTTTGGTGGCTCAACTAAGACAATGTATCTGTTGTCACTCAGTGCGAACTGCACGTACCATTTGAATAGCTGGTTTACAAAATTCCGCAGGTATTATATTGTTTTTTTAGATGGTACTTCAGTACGGTAGCCAGACACAAGGTGCAGTATATGAGGTCCGTAAATAGAGACAATGCATTCAGTGAGTGTAGTGCCTCTACCAGGTATTTGAATGAAGGTATTAAAGAAGAAGGAGAATGCAGTGGCACATACTAAAAAAGGTATAGACGAGCACGATCTTGCTCAGTCTTTGCACATTACGCAACAAGAGACCCGTGCCACGATTCGTCTGTGTGTCAGTCGTGGTGCGCAAGAGCTTCTTATTGTCATCTCTAATAGAAAGTGGATTACCGCTCAAAGTAATGGAGTGGATATATCAATTGATGAAGGATGTCAGGTGTTCAACAAGCTGCTCGCACACTCGCCTGAGTTAGAGTTTCCACGCTTTGGTGTAAGAAATCGGCAGACCAATAAAGTGAGTTATGAACGGGAAGTGGAAACTGCTCGACTCTGGATCGCTGATCAAATCAGACTCACCCAGGAGGTGATAGACACGGATTTGAGTATTCGTCGCTTCACTACTGATGAGCTTTCGTCTATGATTGAAACTGCTCGTGCTATTGAATTGCTGTTTCAACAAAGCTAGCAGCTGTCACAAAAAGCCGCCTTAATTTTTAAGACGGCTTTTCTTTTTGGTATACTGCAAAAGTCTAGTAGGATGGCAAGTCACTCAACAATTGTCCAGACCAATGGATTAATAAAAATCACCAGGGTATAACCTGAAACGAAGCATTACTCACGAGTTGAGACTTCTAAAAATCTCAAATAATCATACGCAACAGCATGTCAGAAAATGAATCTAGAATCTCTGAAATAGAAGCGGCCATGTTTGAGCCGACGTTTTGGCATAACCCACCTGAAGCACAAGCAATGATTAAGGAGTTGCAAGAACTGAAGGATACCACGGATGGAAAAGGAAAGTACGACCGCAATGACGCTGTCTTTACCATTGTAGCCGGAGCTGGTGGGGATGATGCTGAAGATTTTGCTCGCATGCTGGTCGAGATGTATCAAAAATATGCACAGAATAAAGGATGGGACGTAATGATTGTTGATAGTAATACCAACGACCAGAATGGGTACCGCAACATCACCTTCGAGATACAGGGTAAAAATGCGTACGGAACACTGCAGCATGAATCTGGTGTACATCGTTTGGTCCGCATCTCTCCATTCAATTCCAACGGTAAGCGACAAACATCTTTTGTATTGGTGGAGGTGTCTCCCGCAGTTGCTGACGTAACAGACTTTGCGCTGAACGAAGATGATTTGGAGATGACTTTTGCTCGGTCTGGAGGTGCCGGCGGACAAAACGTAAACAAGCGGGAGACGGCTGTGCGGATTGTGCACGTGCCAACCAACATTTCGGTACATATCTCCTCCGAACGCTCGCAGCAACAAAACCGTGAAAAAGCGCTGGCATTACTCGCTGGTAAGATTTTTGCATTTGAAGAAGCGCAACGAGCGCGCGAGATGCAAGGACTTGCGATAGAAAAATCAGTTAAAATTGAGTGGGGCAGTCAGATTCGCTCTTATGTGCTCCATCCATATCAGTTGGTAAAAGACCATCGCACCAACGTCGAAGTACGGAATGTCGAGCAGGTCTTAAATGGGAATATAGACGCGTTTATAGCAGCTTTTCTTGAAGGCTAAACACATGATATACTGTTGCGTATGATTTACTTTGATAACGTTTCTAAGCTGTATCCCGATGGACGAGCAGCCGCCTTACAGGAAGTTACGTTTCAAGTCGCACCCAAAGAATTTGTATCAATTGTGGGCCACTCTGGAGCTGGTAAAACAACCCTGCTGAAGATGATTATCGCTGAAGATAAACCTTCTGTCGGACAAGTGTTCTACGAGTCGTTAGATATCCATCGGATTCCCCGCGGAAAACTGCCAAGTTTTCGTAGAAAAATCGGCACAGTCTTCCAAGACTTCAAGCTCTTACCGCACAAGACCGCTTTTGAGAATGTGGCGTTTGCCATGGAGGCCAATGGCCGTACCGATGCTGAGATTGCTGAGAACGTACCCCAGGCACTATCGCTCGTAGACTTAGACGATAAAGCCTGGAACTTCCCTCACGAGCTCTCAGGTGGAGAAAAACAGCGAGTAGCGATTGCGCGAGCGATTGTAAATCAGCCTGATATTATTATCGCGGATGAGCCGACAGGAAATTTAGACCCAATCGCTACGTATGAAGTAGTGCAGATTTTACGAAAGATTAATGATTTGGGTACTACCGTCATTATGACCACCCACAATAAGGGGGTGATTGATGAGATTGAAAGGCGAGTCATCACGATGGATGACGGAAGGATTGTTCGTGACGACGCTACTGGTAAATACGTTCTATAATAATTATGATCACTGGATTACGAAGAGTAATGAAGGCAGGGTTTGTTGGTTTTTGGCGCAATGCCTACGTCTCTTTAGCGTCCATCTTTGTATTGATGGTCGCTTTGTTTGTGATTGGGGCAACCATGTTTCTCAATCAACTTTTGACTGTCTCGCTTGATGCGCTGCAGTCGAAAGTGGATATCAATGTGTACTTTGTACCCAGTGCGCCAGATGATGAGATTGAGAGAATACGGAATGCTGTGGCAGCCCTGCCCGATGTAGAGCTGGTCCAATACACCACCCGAGAAGAAGCGCTCCAACAGTATCGTGAGCGTCGTCAAGGTGATGAAATTTCTCTGCAGGCACTCGAAGAGTTGGATGAAAACCCTCTGGGAGGAAACCTTTCTATTCAAGCCAAAGAGACGTCCCAATACGAAAACATCGCTCGTTTTCTTGATGAACAACGAGCCGCTGCAGAGCCGCAAACTCCAGTTATTGATGTAATCAACTACGACCAAAACCGAGACTCTATCGATACTCTGACGGGGGTGATTAATGCTACGGAAAAAGCGAGCTTCACGGTAATGGCAATTTTGCTCATCGCTTCTATCCTGATTACCTTCAATACGATTCGTCTGGCTATTTATACTTCACGAGAAGAAATCGCCATTATGCGTTTGGTGGGAGCAAGCAACATGTTTATTCGCGGACCATTCATGCTCCAAGGAATCATGTATGGATTTATTGCTGGATTACTCGCCCTCTTGGCTTTTTACCCGCTGCTTATCTGGCTTGGGCCACGCACTGAGTTGTTCTTTGAACTCAATCTCTTTACGTATTACGTCCAAAACTTCGGGAGTATATTCGGCATCTTAGTGGGGATTGGTGTCGCTCTCGGTCTGGTTTCTAGTACGTTGGCAGTCGCTCGATATTTACGAACCTAATTCACGTCTATGGCAAAGAAGAAAAAGACCGCGCCTGCAAAACAGTCGACTCCAAAATATATTTTTGTTGTGGGTGGGGTCATGAGTGGCGTCGGGAAAGGAGTGGCTTCATCATCGATAGCCACTCTTTTGCAATCCCGGGGGCTCAAAGTCACGGCGATGAAAATTGATCCGTATATCAATGTCGACGCGGGCACCATGAACCCAACCGAGCATGGTGAAGTGTTTGTACTGAAAGATGGATTAGAAACCGATCAAGACATGGGGAACTATGAACGGTTCTTGAATATTGATTTGCCAAATATTAACTACATGACCACTGGTAGCGTGTATCAGTCTGTAATCCAAAAAGAGCGTAATTTGGAATACAAGGGAAAGAATGTTGAAGTGGTGCCCGATATACCATTGGAGGTGATTCGTCGCATCAAAGCGGCTGGAGCAGAAGCGCAGGCTGATGTGGTGCAGATTGAGGTTGGTGGAACAGTCGGTGAATACCAAAATATTCTTTTTCTCGAAGCAATTCGTATGATGAAGACACAGTCACCCGAAGACGTGGCAGTGGTGATGGTGAGCTATCTGCCAGTACCAGGGAGTATCGGAGAAATGAAAACCAAGCCCACCCAGACAGCGGTGCGTATGCTCAACAGTACGGGCGTCTTTGCCGATATGATTCTGTGCCGGAGCCCGATTGGAGTTGATAGTAAACGAAAGGAGAAGATTGCTACGTTTTGTAATGTGCGAGTAGAGAATGTCATTTCCGCTCCTGATGTGGACAGTATTTACGACATACCACTGAATTATGAAGAAGATAAGCTGTCTCAGCAGCTGTGTTCCATCCTCAATCTCAAACCCAAACAGAAGCCCAATCTCACTGCCTGGAAGCGGTTCGTTAAACGGTCAAAGAGTGTCGATCGTCCGGTCAAAATTGCCATTGTTGGAAAGTACTTCAACTCGGGTGATTTTGTCTTGTCTGATGTATATCTGTCTGTATTAGAGGCGGTGAAGTATTCTGCGTACTCACTGAATCTCAAGCCGGAAATCTCGTTCCTGTCCTCGCAAGATTTTGCTGACAAAAAGAAACTCAAAGACCTGAAAAAATATGATGGAGTTTTGGTGCCGGGAGGGTTTGGTACTACGGGAGTAGAAGGGAAGTTGAATGTCATTGAGTACGTTCGAAAAAATCATATCCCGTACTTTGGTATTTGTTACGGTATGCAGCTACAAGTTCTGGAGTACGCCCAAAATGTATTAAAGCTAAAGAACGTCAGTACTGAAGAGATAAACGCCAAAGCCGAGCACTTAGTAGTGGCGGTGATGGACGAACAAAAAGAAAAAATTGCTCAAAAAAACATGGGTGGCTCGATGCGACTGGGGCAGTACGAAGCACGCTTAACCAAGGGTTCTCAGGCACATAAAGCATACAAGGGAGCCTCGGTCACCGAACGACACCGTCATCGCTATGAAGTGAATCCAGCGTACATAGAGCGACTCGAAGCTCAGGGGCTGCAGTTCACTGGCCAGTCTCCAGACGGACAACTGATGGAGATAGCTGAGCTGCCAATTGAAGATCATCCGTTTTTTGTGGGAGTGCAATTTCACCCCGAGCTACAAGCCAGACCACTGGCACCACACCCGCTTTTTACCGCGTTTGTGAAGGCTGCATTTGAAGCTGATTAAACTGGAAAAAGACTTCATTCTCCATTACTTTTGTGCTATCCTAGGCGCACCAAAGGAGTGAAGTGAAGAAACAGATCCCTTGCCGGATCGTCTAATGGTAGGACTGCGGTTTTTGGTGCCGTCTATCGGGGTTCGAATCCCTGTCCGGCAGCTACATAAGTTGATCTATAGGTTTTAGTCTTTTAAAGTTTGGTTCTTTGCTTGTTTATGTAGATTTATATCAATGCTATAGTGACAAGCATGTCAGACCATTGCTGCTCAGTACAATCATCAGTCGAGCATAATCACGCACTTAAAAAAGTATTGTGGGCAGTCTTTGCTATCAATGCAGTGATGTTTCTCCTAGAAATTATCGTGGGGTATTTGTATCACTCAACTGCTCTCATGGCTGATTCGTTGGACATGTTCAGTGATGCATTTGTGTATGGAATAAGTATTTTTGTGATAGCAAAAAGTGGTTCTGTAAAAGCAAAAGTATCACTGATTAAAGGAATATTAATGACAACGATGGCGTTCTATGTCATATATGAGCTGATTACTAAAATTTCCAACCCGATTGTACCTGAGGGACAGATTATTGCTGGAGTAGGAATGCTGGCATTTGTAGCCAATGCAGTTTGTCTGTGGTTATTGTTTCGACACAAAGATGGTGACATCAATATTCGTTCAGCTTGGGTCTGTTCTCGAAATGATATGACGGCGAATGTCGGTGTGATCGTTGCCGGAGTGTTGGTGCTTTATTCTGGAAGTCAGTGGCCTGATTACATAATCGGAGTCAGTGTGGCACTTCTGGTGCTTGTCTCATCTTTTCGAGTCATCACGGATTCTCTACGAGAACTCAGGTCAGAAAGAAAGTCTTAACCCTATTCCGCTCAGCTTGCATGCCTCAACCGTCAGAAATGACAGTTTTTCTTATAAGAGCCCAAGGTTTCTACTATGGTGCTAGGTTGAATAGTCGTCCTATCTCACAAGGCAGGGTCTGAAAAAAGAGAGTGGTGTCTCCAGTTTGATAATGCGACAACTCTGCAAAGGGACTTTCCCCACTTCAGACCATTCGGCTATGGATATACTTGTGAATATGAGACGTTTTTTTAGAGTCACAACGATTGGTTTGACTGCGGTCATACTTTTAATTGGAAGTTTTTTCGTATTTAACAATTACCTTTACCAGGAGAAGCAAAGTGATGGAGTGGCGCCGGTACAGTATCAGGCAACTTTGGAAGGTGAATATGTGTGTTTGCAGCATGTAGAAAGGAGGGGTACGGAATGTGAACCGGGAATAAGAACCGCTGGTGGGGAGCATTATGCAGTGGATTTTTTCCTTTTTTCTGAATCGGTGCCTGAATTTGAAGTAGGGCAGAAATTTACAGCCAATGGCACAGTGACAACTATAGAGGCTCTGAATACGGATAAATGGCAGCAGGCTCAGGTAGCAGGATTGTTCTCCGTTACTGACTCAGTTGCACGACTCGATGGGGGAGAGAAGGTGACTGTGTGTACTGCTGAAGTGAAGTTGTGTCCGGATGGTTCATATGTGGGAAGAACAGGCCCCTCTTGTGCATTTGCCTCCTGTCCAACAGACACGGGTATACCAGCTAAAATTTCTACCGTTTTGGGGAGTGAAGTGACCAGTGTAGGTCTGACCGTGTCACCGCAAGAAATCATCTCGGACAGTCGTTGTCCATCTGACGTAGAATGCGTATGGGCTGGAACGGTCGAGGTTCGTACCACGTTCGCTACTCCAACGGCGCACGGTGAACAGGTGCTGACTCTGGGAAAGCCGCAGATTTTTGGTGAGTACACCATTACACTGACCGAAGTGTTTCCAATCAAAACAGCCGAAGCTATTTCACAGTCTGACTACACCTTTACCTTTTTAATCAATCAATAATAGATCCGTAGCGCCGCCGATAACTGAGTATGTAAGTACGAGATGTATAGATAACTCTCATCAGTTTGATTCCTGCGGTTAGACAATTTTTGGTATACTTTTTTCATGAATGATGCGATACGGGTGGCGGTGCTGATAGAAAAAGAGGGGAGGTTTTTGCTCGGGTAAGAAGCCACTGAGATTATTTATGGATTATGGAATTGGCAACAAGGGAAAGTGGAGTTGGGTGAAGAGTTGGAGTCTGCCGCAAAACGAGAAGTGAAAGAAGAAACCGGATTTGATGTGCATCTCATAAAAAAGTTGACCGTGCTAGAAAACCCGTTTCCGGGAACAAAAGAGACTCACGTGTATCTTGGTGAAATTATTGGTGGGAAACAACAGTTCTCAACCGCAGAAATTTTAGACTTACGGTGGTTTACTAAGGAAGAGATTATAGGAATGAAAGCGCAGCTCACCGGAGACTGGCTACCTGCCATAATCGAGCAGTTATAATATCTTGTGTTGTGCACTGACTATACAGCTGTGCCGATAGCGAGGTGTATTAGTGCCACATGGCAAAAAATAAAACAGCCTCGCACGAGAGTGCGTCGCTGTTTGGGGTTTGGGATGGGCACTACGTACTAATCAGTGAGGCCCAGGTGGTTCCACCGCAGACAGGCAATTCAAGGTTGAATGCGCTGCGGTTATCGGACGTCACGGCTTTTATGTCAATGTGACATCCTGCCCAGGGGATATCCCACGTACGTTCGCTTCCAGGTGCGATGGTGGCTGAGTCGCCAATGAGTTGATTGGTGCCCCAGCTCGTTATCCCAACTCGGGTAATGTACACGTACGATATCGTGGTGCTAGTGTTGTTGAGCACTGTGACCGACTTATGGTCATCAGCGTATGCGGTACCCAGCAAAACTGTCGACAGGACTATCAGTGCAGCCAGTTTGGTGCGCAAGGTGCTAGAAAAACATGCATGGAGATCCTCCTTCTTGGTTGCTCCAAAAGGCAGATTACCAGCTAAGTCTGTTTTGTCAATGTACAATGCACCAGTCACCAACCACCAACCCTCTGGTTACGTAAACTAGTCAACACCTTCGCAACACTTCCTCCGGAGTTTGATAATTAATTCCCATGTGCAGTCGTTCCGAATTGTAGTACGGCAAATAGGATTTGAGTGCTTCCGCAAAAGAAGAAAGATTGTGCGTGGTTTTGTCCAGACACTCTTCTTGCACGGTGCGATTAAATCGCTCAACGTGGGCTTGGTCGTTTGATTTCCGTACTCGACCATGTCGGTGTTTGATACCAAGCCTCAACCAACCATGAGTGCACCACTTGCTGAACTCGGGACCGTTGTCTGTTTGCACCATTTCAAACGCAAACGGAGCACGTTTCTGGGCTTGAGCCATAAATACCACTGATGGCTGCGCCCCTATCTTGTCCACCACTGCTGCAAAGGCCCACCTAGAATACAAATCAATCAACGTATAGACGTATATGCGGTTGCCATCTGGAGCGATGATATGGATTGTGTCGCACTGCAATAAAGCACCAGAATACAGTGCTTGTGGACGCTTCGTATAGTCATGTGGTCGTTTCCACGGACTGCGTTTCTTGATGAGGTTAGTTCGCTCCAACGTACGTTGGACACTTGAGAGACTCACTTTGATACCATCACGCAATAGTTCTTGGTGTACCACCTGCCCACAACGATTGCGCTTAGTGCGTTTGTCTATGATTGCCTTCACAATGTCTTTTGGAAGAGCATTTGGGCTGGTCTTTGGGACTGATGACTCAGTTGGTATTTCATGCCAGCCACCGGTTGGATCCTTTTTGCACCAACGGCTGATGGTGCTTGGTGCGTACCCTAGGTGTTTTGCGACTTGTCTGATTGACCACTTTCTATACTTACCAAACGGACAGCATCGCGACGTACCTTGGGCATTTGGGGATTAGTTGTGTATGCCATACCTTTACTGTATCTAAATTATTGATAGGGTGTTGCGAAGGTATTGAAACATTACGTGTTATTGACTTTTAAATATAATGTGTTACATTGTACGGTGCCAATCAATCCCGATTGGTGCAAAATGAGAAGGATCTAAGATGAAGAAGTTGTTCTTTACAGGATTACTGGCCCTGGCCGGTTCGCAGGCCTCTGCAGGCTTAATTGGTTCTGTAACCCACGATTATGGCATCGGAGGCTTTAACCCTGGTGGTACTGATGCACTGACCACCAATGGAGTGATTGTCAGCGACTGGTCACAAGGACGTTTTAACGACGTTTTTGATTTCTCTGGTATGACTGGCACTATCACCTCAATGGATTTGGTGCTCGACTATTCTCACGCCGGTCCGCGTTGCCCTTTGGGGTTTTGCTTTCTCGGTGAGAAATGGACAGCCCGGGTGCAGGGGAGTGACAACAGTGCGTATACTGACGACCTGTTTGTCGGCCTCGACGATGGGTGGGCACCGCAGACCATATCGCTCTCGAGCGTAACGGACTCTGGTTCCACCGATGTGTGGTCGCACAGTCTCAGTCAAGGCTCCCTGGAATTGTGGTTTTCTGAGAGCAGCTGGTGGAACGATACGTTTCTGCTGGACTCAGCCACCCTCAATGTCTTTGGCGAAGCCGATGCAGTTCCGGTGCCTGAACCAGGCACATTGACCCTGTTGGGTGTTGGACTGGCGGGCGTTGCCATGGCTCGTCGTCGCCGGAAAGGGTCGATTCTGGCCTAATAACAGACCAGACTTACCCAGTCGTCTGGCATAAATCGCGTCTACCCGACGCGATTTTTTTATACGTAAAGGGCCAGGCTCCTCAAGCAATCAATAGAATAGACTTCTGATGTTTTGGAAGTATACTAGTGAAAGAAAGATCCTCAACAGAACCACGTAAGGAGTCTCATCTGATGACCTCATCTCAAGAAATTGCCGCTGCTAGTGTACGCCTGTCCAAAACTGATATACGTGCGCAAATTGAAGCGGTTCGCAGTAAACACGGGGAACGCTCTCACCGTCTTTTGCCAATTCTGAGGCCTCACCTGCAAGACATTCTATTGGTGGCCGAAGCGGGGAAACTCATTGCAGAATTATTTGGCGAGACGCCGGACATTGGGTATACAGATTATGATCCGGGGGTTTTGCCGTTTCGGCTCACTCAGCGTTTTAGTCAACTGCCGCAGTACACTCATGCATCTAAAGGAGTCAAGAACGTCATTCGGGGCATTGGCTACGAAGATGTGATTGGCATATTCTTAGCCGGAGAAGCAAATAAATTGTTATGTTCTATTCCCGGAATTAATGCTATGCAGAAACAAGAATTTCTACACTGGGCGGATGCAGTGTTGGGAGAGTTAGACATTTCTCCTGACGACCCTGGCGTTGATGCGTTTGAGCAATTCGCTACCCTGACGAAATTGTTGTATCACACATCGACTCGAGATTGTTTTCAATGGATGAACCACTCCCGTGTCTACTTACAGGAGGAAGCTTTGCTCGAATCTGATTGTGAAAAACTCGTGCGATTGGGTATTAGAAAAACTCCTGATTTAGCCCAAACCAGTGTTCATGTGCTAGCAAAAGTATTTCGTGATGACCTAAATGCCCTGCACAGACTTTCCGCTTTTTTGACGAAAAGAAATCTGAGTTTTGGTATGAAATTCCCCGTACAGTGGGAATAATTGTTCATTGAGCAGCTCATTTTCGGGCTGCTTTTTTATTATGTCTGGACTATCCAGACATAATAAAAAACCCATCAGTTTGATCGGTTTTTACGTACTTGTGAATTAGTAATCAAAGTGAGCAAATTCTGGGTTAATTAAGCGCACGCTCGTATTAAGAGCGTCTATGGCATCGATGTCAGCCTGATCCATAGTGAAGTCTTCAGCGGCAAAATTTTCTTTGATCCGTTCTGTATGGGTACTCTTGGGAATCGCGATAAGGTCGAGTGAGAGTAACCAGTTGAGAATAATCTGCCCCGATGTCTTTTCATATTTTTTTGCCAGGGTTGTGATGAGTTCCATTTCCAGGGCGTCACCGCGTCCAAGCGGTGAGTAAGCCGTGACTGCGATATCGTGTTTTTTGCAAAATGCTCGCATGTCATGCTGAGCGAAGCCGGGATGTAGTTCGACTTGGTTTACGACTATTTCAACACCAGTTTCCATGGCGTCTTCTAGATGGTGCTCAGTAAAGTTTGATACACCAAGTGAACGTACCTGTCCAGCAGCTTGGGCTGCTTTCATTGCTCCGAGGGTTTCGGCAAGTGGTACCGAATGGTCAGGGTAGTGAATCAAGAGTAAGTCAATATAGTCGGTATTGAGTTCTGCTAAAAACGTGTCTATTTTTTTCCGTACCGACTCGGCGGTCAGGTCGCCGGGAAAGATTTTTGTAGTCAAAAAGAGTTCTTCGCGAAGGATTCCGTTTTTGGCGATACCAAGACCAACTTCTGTGTGGTTGTGGTACGCGTCAGCAGTATCAATATGTCGGTATCCCACTGAGAGTGCAGTATCAACTGCATCGATGCATTCATCTCCTTCGATTTGCCAGGTACCAAAACCCAGGGCTGGCATCTGCGTACCGTTTTTGAGAGTAATCTGTTTCATATCAGTTTTGTTTTGTATTTATGAGGATGTGTATAATAGTTATTACGAAATACCAGTGTCACAATTTCACGTACTGGTACATACTACAGTATTGCGTTTCGTTTGGGATAGTGAGTGTGAGTAGGCGTACCGTGACAATGGTCGTGATGCGGTAGAATACATCCATGTTAATAGCGTACATCCGACCATACGATGGTGAGCTCATGATGGTCACCGAACAACTTGATGAACACGAGATTGTGTCGAGTGCCTGCGTGTGGGAGCTAGATGAGGAGGTGCGTGCTCGAGTCGAGATGCTCAGTGTGTTCGTGGATTATCAGGTGACTGCTGATGTGCTGAATATGCTGCCAAATCTCAAATTGATTGCAGCCCGGTCAGCTGGCTACGACCATATCGATGTCTTTGAGGCGCAACAGCGAGGAATCGTAGTTACGCGCGTGCCACACTATGGATCCCGAACGGTGGCGGAGTATGCGATTTCGCTGATGTTTGCACTGTCTCGAAATGCCTATCGTTCTTATGCTGATATGCAACGGAGTGTCAGGATTGAAGGGCTTGATGTCTATGAAGGCTTTGATTTGTACGGCAAAACACTCGGAGTGGTTGGTACGGGAGCAATTGGCCGTAGTGTGTGTGAGATTGCCAGAGGAATTGGCATGAATGTGGTGGCGTACGATGTTTCACCAGATAAAATATTTGCCACCAATCTGGGGATACATTACGGAACACTGGATGAAGTGTTAGTTCAGTCAGATATTGTCACGCTCCATGTTCCGTCGATTCCGTCGACATATCATTTGCTGAGTGCAGAACAATTAAACCAAATGAAGACCGGGAGCTATCTGATCAATACCGCTCGCGGAGAAATTGTAGATACGAAAGCACTGGTGCAATCTTTGCGCGAGGGTCGATTGGCCGGCGCCGGTCTTGACGTATTAGAAGGGGAGCACGCATTGCGTGAAGAGGCAGAATTACTCGTACAGGGAGCTACTGATCCGTCGCTGTGGGAGACCTTGCTGGCCGATCACGCACTGATTGACATGCCGAATGTGATTGTCACACCACATATTGCCTTTAATACTATTGAAGCCAAGCGCGAGATTACCCAGACAACAGTAGACAATATGAAAGCGTTTGCTGCTGGAGCTTCACAAAATACGGTTACTGTATGAGTCAAATAATAAAAAATTTTTCAGCCTTGGCTACCTCACAACAGCGGCGTGACGCACTCACCATTGTTGAAGCTGGGTTACAAGCGATAGACACCAGTACAGTTTTGCAGGACTCCATTGCTATCGAAGGGGACATATTGACCATCCAAGGTCGTCAATTTGACTTAACCGAGTACGAACATATTTATATTATTGGGTTTGGAAAAGTGGCCTGTACAGCAGCGTATACGCTGGAGCAGATTTTTGCTGGTCGTGTGCGTGAAGGTGCCGTGATTGGGATTACCGAACGGGTGTGTCAGGTGGTTGATACATATGCTGGTACACATCCGTTGCCCTCGCAACAAAATTTCACGGCTACCAAACACATTGAAGAAGTGGCTCGCTGTGCGAAAAAAGATGACCTTGTATTGGTTATTGTCTCTGGCGGAGGTTCGGCTTTATTATGCTCTTCCATGAGTGAGTGTGAACAGGGTACGAGATTATTTGCATCTTTTTTACAAAGTGGCGGTACGATTGAAGAGCTGAATACAGTGCGTAAACACATTTCACATTTAAAAGGAGGAGGTTTGGCCAAGTCATTATACCCAGCAACAGTGGTTGGTCTGGTATTTTCTGATGTACCCGGTGGAGACATGGCGGCAGTAGCTTCTGGACCGACCTGTTTTGATTCGAGTACTGTGCACGAAGCTGAAGCGCTGATTGAGAAGTACAATCTCGGTTCATTTCGTCTCCTAGAAACTCCTAAAGACCCAAAGTATTTTCAACGGGTGCACAACTTTACGATCGTTTCCAATGTGACCGCTTTGACCGCTATACAAAAAACAGCTGCCGACTTATCGTATCGGGCTGACTTGGTATCAGCGACTGCGTACTCAACTGCTCAGGAAACAAAAGAATTGTTACAAGAAAAATCCGCTGATGGCTTTGTGTGTTGTATGGGCGGAGAAACCAAGGTCTTGCTTCCAGAGGAGTGTGTCGGTGAAGGAGGACGCAATAGTTATTTGGCACTGACGATGCTGGAAACTCTGTCTCCCAATCAAGTATTTATTTCTATTGCGTCAGACGGACGCGACAACACCGATGTGGCTGGTGCGATTGCCGATATTGAGGTGTTGCAGCGTGCCCGACAGTTGGACTTGTCTGTTGAAGAGCATTTAGCGATTTTTGACTCGTATCCATTTTTTGCGCAAGTGGGTGCACATGTGCACACTGGACCACTGGAATCTAATGTTTCAGATTTAATGATATTACTCACTCCACATAAAGAAATAGCTCAGACGGCGATTACCGATGTGACAGCTCAGGTTATCAAAGACTCTCGTGGTACTCCAACGCTGTCCGTGACGGTGATGGCTGGGGAACATGCGGGTACATTTAGTGTGCCGGGAGGAGCGAGTACTGGGGAGCATGAAGTATCAGTACTATCAGCCGCTCAAGCAGTCAAAATATTAGATACGGTCGTCAAGCCAGCGATCGTGGGCTTAGATGTAACCAATCAGTCGGCAATCGATACGTTGCTACACAATCTTGATAACACAGAGCGATTTTCATACATTGGGGGCAATCTGGCACTGGGAGTAAGTGTGGCTGCGTGTAAGTGCTCCGCGGCAGTCAAAGGGGTGGAGCCGTGGCAACGAGTAGCAGAGTTATTTGAATATAAAGAACAATCAATTGCCCCACGTGTATTTGTGAATCTGATTAATGGAGGAAAACATGCAAAAGCCGGTAGTCCAATTCAAGAGCACCAAATTATTCCCGATACTCATAACGTGCATGAAGCATTGAGGGCTGTAAAGTTGGTGCAAACAGCCCTGCGTGATGTGCTTGGGGAACACTATTCCCCGCAGCAGATTACGATTGGAGATGAAGGGGGATTTGTTGTTCCGAGCACTACAATCTTTGAGCCGTTTACCTACATCAAACAAGCAATTGAGCGAGCTGATACCGATATTTCTTTGCTGATTGGGAGTGATATTGCCGCGAGTTCATTTTATACAGATGGGAGCTATCACTTGCCAAAGGGTTCTTATGCACCAGAAGAATTATTGGGTATCTACGATACATTGCATACGGAATTTCCCATGTTGCAGATGGTCGAAGATCCGTATGATGAACATGATTTTTCCGGCTTTGCTGCTTACCATGAAGCGCATCCCGGAGTGTTGACCATTGGAGATGATTTAACCACAACCAATAAGACACGATTACAGCAAGCGATTACACAAAATGCCATCAATGCATTGATTATTAAGCCGAATCAAATTGGAACACTGAGTGATACACTTGAAACGATGAGTCTCGCGTATGAGAATAAAGTGTGGTGCATTGTCAGTCACCGGAGTGGTGAGACTGAGGATGACTTTATTGCTGACTTAGCGTTTGGCACAAAATGTTATGGGCTCAAGGCCGGTGCGCCGTCGATGCCTGAGCGAGCAGCGAAATATAATCGTCTCTTGCGTATTCAACCGAAATAAATCATATGAACCAGATTCAAATTATAGCCACTATTGGACCCGCTTGTGCGAAGCCTGCGCAGATACTGTCCTTGATAGAAAGCGGTATGTCCATCGCTCGTTTAAATTTTTCTTGGGGTACTCACGCCGAACATAGGCAGTTCGTATTAGATGTGCGCGCTGCAGCAGCAGAGCTCGGTGTTCATGTGCCGATAATCCAAGATCTCTCTGGTCCACGAGTGCAGGATGCTGATGAACACACCTTCAACAGCACCAAGTCAGTAATTACAGAAAAAGATATCGCCGATATCGCCGCTTTGCATGATCTCGAAGTAGAATATATTGCGATATCTTTTGTGAAAGATGCTGATGATATTCATCAGCTGCGTACTTTGCTGCAAGAGGCTGGCTCGTCAGCCAAGCTTATTGCTAAGATCGAACGAGAAGAGGCACTGGTAGCGCTCGATGACATTATTGCAACGGCCGATGGAATTATGATTGCTCGTGGTGATTTAGGCGAGGCGGTGCCAGTGGAAACACTCCCGTTTGTAAAAAAAGATATTCTCAAACGGTGCAATGCCGCTCAGACTCCAGCGATTGTTGCGACCCAGATGCTGACGTCTATGATAGATAGTTCTGAACCGTCTCGAGCTGATGTGTCTGATATTGCTCACTCAGTACTCGATGGTGCTGTGGCTACGATGCTTTCCAATGAAACAGCTGTAGGGATGTACCCGGCCCAAACTGTAGCCCTGATGAGGAGGGTGGTAGACGAGGCTCAGCGACATACGACACATACCCCTGACCGTTTTTAAAAGGTTCTTTTGTTGTCGTCCTCTTGCTTATGAAGTAGAGGGTATTACTTCTTGCTCGCCTTAAAACAGTCGAGACATTTCAGGCCACTGGTGTCTCGAGGGGTGAATGGCAGGGACGTAATTTCGCCACCACATACTGAGCATTGCCAGCTTCCTGTAATTTTTGGTTTTTCATCTTGTGGGGCAGGAGCAGCTGTTTCCAATCCCGCAAACGCATCGTCAGCTGGCATTGGTTCGCTGGCGAGCTGTGCTTCATCAAAATCTGGAATATCATCCATTGGCATCGGTTCGCTGGCTGTTTGTAGTTCTGCGACTGGTTGCTGAGCTTTCTCAGATTCTTTTCCTTTGGCATAGCACGCACGACACGTCAGACCAGACTCACTGCGAGGTTGAAACGGCAGTTCGGTGATAGCACCCCCACAACCACTGCATTTCCAATTTCCTTGATACATATTTCTTTCTACGTTTATTATCTAAATGAACTGCCAGTATACCTTAGATGGATACAGAATGAGAATCAGGCAAGTTTTTCCTGTACCGTACTTGCACAGCAAAGAGCAAACCGCGCGTGGCATCAGGTCATTTGCATGGAATGATATGATAATCAACACACAATGATACAAAATCAAATAACACAACGCATATGGTACAAAAAGCGGTAGTAGCAGGAGGATGTTTTTGGGGTCTGGAGGAGCTAATACGAACGTTGCCAGGAGTGCGCAATACCGAGGCTGGGTACACGGGAGGAGAAAATACCAATCCCACTTACCAACAGCATCCTGGTCACGCCGAAGCCTTAGAGATTGAGTATGATGACGACCAGCTTGATTATGTACACTTGTTGGATTTCTTTTTTCAGATTCATAATCCTACGACGCTCAATCAACAAGGAAACGACATTGGCACAGCCTATCGTTCAGCTATTTTTTACGCCACCGAGAAAGAAAAACACATTGCTCAGCAGATGATTGATGTGGTGAATGATTCCCAGCGTTGGGATAATCCAGTAGTGACAACTCTCGAGCCTTTAGACACCTTTTGGCCAGCTGAAGAATATCACCAAGATTATCTCCAAAAAAATCCTGGTGGCTATACCTGCCATGCGATATATTTTGCTAGTTACTTAAAGGAATAAACATATGCCAGTCAGCGATAGCGTAATCTTCATCACTACTGTCCTTGCGAGCACCGAAACGTTTACGTTGGTGTTGGTTTTGGTGAGTCTCTATGTGGCTCGTAAAAGAAACCTGATAGAAGGACTCTTTATCGCCGGCAGTACCGCAGTTCTGTTGGCGAGCTTTTGGGGTTTAAAACTGTGGTTCGCGGTTCCTCGGCCACCTGATGCGTTGATGTCAGCCGGTGGGTACGCGTTTCCCAGTGGACATGCTGCTGGTGTGTTGTTTATGGTACTGGTGCTGGAGTGGTACTCTCGCAGTATGTTTCGAGGTCAGCAGCTGTATTTCTTACGCGTAGCCTTGGGGGTTCTTGTGTTGGCAGTTGGGTACAGTCGGGTGTATTTGCAGGTGCATACACCGCTACAAGTACTGGCGGGATTTTTGATTGGCGGAGTCATCGGCATACTCTTTCAATATTTCGTACGTAGATTGTCAGTGAAATAAACAAGAGAAGTGTATCGAAATCAAAAAACAACCGCAGCGTTGCGGTTGTTTTAATTTTGTTCAGCAGTCCGTTATTTCTTTGGTACGAAGGTCAGAGCTTGTCCCTTGTGGATACCTCGACCAGTTCGACCAATACGGTGCACGTAATCTTCGAATGTACCCGGTAGGTCGTAGTTAATCACATGAGTGATGTTGTCTACGTGAATACCGCGCGCAGCGACATCAGTAGCTACGAGTACTCGTGCTTGGCCACTTTTGAAGGCGTTGAGCGATCGCTGTCGTTGACCGTGACTTTTGTTTCCGTGAATAGAGTCTGCTTTGACACCATTGCGAGTCAGTTCTTGTGAGAGTTTTTCTACACTGTGCTTCATTGCTCCAAAGACAATCACTCGCTTGAGTTCGTCGTTTTCTAACAATTTCATTAGTGTATCGAATTTGTGCGCGTGCTCGTAAGGAACGATATCTTGCGCGATACTATCAGTCACGTCTTTTTTTCGTACGGAAACTGTCACCGGGTCTTTCATGAAGTCATTGACCAGTCGGTTGGCCTCATCAGTCATTGTGGCTGAAAAGAAGAGTGTTTGTCGGTCTTTTCGGACATCTTCAAGGATTTTCCGCATGTCGTGAATGAATCCCATGTCGAGCATCCGGTCAGCCTCGTCGAGTACGACGTTGGTGATTCGGTCTGGGCGCAGGTCACCTCGATTGATGAGATCCAAGATTCTTCCTGGTGTGCCGATGATGAAATGATTGTTTCGCTTCAGTGCTCGAATCTGCGGTCGGATACTGGTTCCTCCTACGCACGATGTGGCGTAGAGTTTGAATCCAGCACCAAACTTACGAAACTCTGCTTCAGCTTGCAAAGCGAGCTCACGGGTTGGAGTGAGGATAAGTGTCTGCTGATTTCGTTCAGTCAGAGTCTTTTGAATTAGTGGCAGTAAAAATGCGGCAGTTTTTCCGGTTCCTGTTTCGGCAATTCCGATGACGTCTTTGCCCATCAGAATGTGGGGAATAGATTGGTCTTGAATCGGAGACGGGTTTTCGATTCCGAGTTTCGCTACGGTATTTGCAATATCAGCGTGAAAACCAAATTCTGAGAACTTGTTTTTTGGTACGTATACTTCCTCCTTGATTTCAACTGGATTTTTGTTGATGAATTGTGAAGGGTCGAAGCTTGGTTGCTTACGAGCACCACCACGTCCGCCACCTCCGCGTTGTGGGCGTCCACCACCAAAGCGACTGCCGCCACTTGAGCGTCCGCCACCAGAACGGGCATTACGATTAAAAGAAGAATTTCCTGATTTGGCTGAACCAGAATAAGGTCGGCGTCCAGAAGCTGGACGTCTTGATGTATTTGTTGGCATCTAAGTTTGTGTAGTTAATGGAGGGTTAAAATCTGCCCAAATGGCATTTTTAATCATTTTATCACTCCGGGGCGTGCAGGATAAGTAAAATTTCAGAAACCTGAAAGAGTATCAGTCAGACGTCTGCAGCGATTGTGCCCCACACGAGTTACAAAAGCGTGCCAGTAGAGTAATACATTTTACTTTTTTGTCAATAAGACTTGTTCGAATGTATACTAAATAGATATGAAAAAATTCTTATACATACTCCTGTTTACAGTATTTACATTACTCCTTTCATTGTTAGGGCATGTTACGTTGGAGCTTCCAATACTCTGGTTGATAACCAATAATTTTGACGTCTATGGAGATAGTTTTGTGTGGCAGCACTGGGAGAGCATTCATGCGATCGGTACCGGCTTGTTATGGTTCATTGGTTTATTGGGTGGTATCTATGGCGGCTTTCGATACTGGAGAATACTCTATATTGAAGAACGGTATGGGAAGCCACGGTGGTAAGTGTTTACTTAGACAATATCCGCAGACCGATAGGAGCTATTAATGTAGTCACTATGCTTAATGTAACCATGGCCGCGATGAGTTCTTCTGGAAGTAATCCTGTCTCTACCGCTGTAAATACTACAGCTAAAGTGGTCGAGAGCTGTGGGATAGTAGCAATACCGATAATAGAAGCTTCTCTGTTTTTAAAGCCGATAATTTTTCCACCAATCCAGCCACTGAGAAACTTAGTGAGGACTGAGACACAAACAATAGTTGCGATGAGACCTAAAACGCCCGCACTTTCACTTAATATGCCAATGTTCGTTTCCATGCCGATGACGACAAAAAAGACGGGGATGAAAATTCCGTAACTAATGGTACGGAGTTTCTCAATGAGGATTTCACTCCTAATAGAATCGGAAAGTACGAGCCCAGCAAAGAAACCAGCAATGATAGGGTGGAGTCCTAAAAGCTCAAATGTAACGACTACGCCAATGATGAGTGCAAAAATGAGTCTCACTTCAGATTCGAATAAATCTTTTTCGTCCCGGTGATGAGGAATTAACGCCCGGATTTTTGGCAGCCCGTACGCAAAACCCGCCATAATGAGCGTGAGCAAGAAGTAAAAGGAAGGGAGTGGCAGTGCGGTCAATGGATTGACTGATTGGAGCAAGATGGACAACAAAATAAGACTCAGCACATCCTCGATAATAGTAGAAGAAACGATTGATTTGCCGAGTTTGGTATGAGTTAAATTGAGTGATTCCAAAGTTGGAATAATCACCGCAATGGATGAAGACATAAAAATAATCCCAATCAGCAGCGACGCAGTGAGAGAAAAGCCAAACCAATATCCCAGAGAAATACCAGCGGCGAGGGGAATGAGGCTGTTGAGGGCCGAAAGCCAACCGATGTCGTATTTGAGTTTTTTGAAGCTATCGAACTTGGTTTCCAGTCCGGCCATAAACATGAGAAAAATCAGTCCAATCTGACTCAAAAATCCCAAGGTCGGGGTTACTTCAGCAACTTCCAATCCGTAAGGACCAACGACTACTCCGGCCGTAATGAGTGCTAATACCCAGGGTAAATGAAAGCGACGGAACGCGGCTGCAAATAGCACTGTAGCGAACAGAATCAGAAAGAAGGGCAAGAATTCCATAGGTAAAGTATAACAGTCCACCTCTGACAAATAATCGAGTATACTATTGAGTATGAAATTCTCGTTGGCAGCTGACTACAAAAGAGCTTTTAAGGAAGCGGATATTCGGGGGGTGTATCCAGCGGAGATTGATGATGAGATGGTGTATTTTTGTGCCCGCGCGTTTGTGGAAGAATTTGGCTACCAGAAAGTCATCGTGGCACGAGATATGCGCGAGTCTTCAGTTGCACTGCATGCGGCGTTTGTGAAAGGAGTAAATGATTCAGGGGCAGACGTGGTTGATATTGGGTTGATGCACTCACCGGGGCTATACTTTGCCTCTGGCACCATGAATCTGCCAGGAGTAATGGTTACGGCTTCTCATAGTCCGCGAGAATATAATGGACTGAAGCTGGTGTATCCCCAGGCCATTCCGTTGACCGAAGCGGATGGGTTAAAAGAGGTACGTAAGCGAATGGAGAGTGGGGTGTTTGTGGACGGAAACAAACCTGGCAAGACGATAAAAAAAGATATTGCCAAAGCCTGGCAAAAACATAGCTGTAAAGGAGTTTCATCAACTGCGTTTTCGGGCGTCAATATTGTGGCTGATGCAGGTAATGGAATGTCTGGTGTGATACTCCCGTTGTTGGCTGAAAAGCTGGCGGTAACATTTAATGTATTGTTTCCAGAGCTTGATGGCTCATTTCCCAATCGTGGTTCTGATCCAACCCTGCGCAAACATCAAAAGCACATTACCAAAAAATTAAAAGACAGCTCACATGACTTTGGGATTTCGTTTGATGGAGACGCCGATCGCATTGCGTTTTTTGATGAGACAGGCACATATATTAACAGTGCAGTTATTGGTGCGTTAGTAGCAGAGCAAATCTTGCAAAAGCTACCTAAAGCAAAAATTGGCTATACTGTTCTCACCACTCGATCGTATGAAGAATCGATTTTGGCCAACGGGGGGAAGCCGGTGCTGATGAAAGTCGGCCATGCGTTTATCAAGAAAGCTATGCGCGAAAAAGACGTGGTGTTTGCCTGTGAGCACTCTGGACACTTTTATTATAAAGAGTACTTTTTTACTGACTCGGTTACCCTCACACTTTTATATGTACTAGAAGCGTATGAGGCAGCTCGCAAAAAAGGTCTGAGTTTTCGTCAGATGATGCAACCGTATCTGCGGTACCATCAGACCGAAGATACAATTGTTGAGGTGGACGATAAACAGCATGCATTGGCAGCGGTAGAGCAGTATGTACGCACAAAACAACCACGCACCTTGAAAAAGTTTGACGGCTACCGAGTAGATTTTGGCGATGTATGGGGTGTAGTAAAGCCGAGCGTCACGGAGTTTGCCTTGAAAATTATGTTTGAATCAAAAAGCAAGAAGCATGCAAGGAACGTTCAATCAGAACTCATTGCGTTTACCAAATCAATCGCTCATACTCGCAAGTAACCTCGGCCGGGCAGATAAGGGTTTGACCAAAACCTTGTCAGAGCCATAATTCGTGGTACAGTTCTCGCACATATGAAAGAGCCGATTGAATATATTTTTGGGAAACACGCGGTGCGGGAAGTGCTGTTGATGCGACCTGATGTAGTAAAAGAAGTGCATGCGTCTGCTGATTTTTCCGCCGATGATATTTTACGGTTGACTGAAGCAAAACAGATTCCTTTGAAGCTGTTAAATCTAAATAATCCACCACGAGGAGTATCTTCCAAGGCAGCTCATCAAGGTGTGGTGGCTGGTATCAGAGCTGAGAAGTTGACCATTCCCTACAAGGAATTTAAAGCCGGTCTCAAAAAAGAAGACCATACCGCCTTGCTGGTGTTAGGTGAGGTACAAGACCCCCACAACGTAGGAGCGGTGATTCGATCAGCTGCGGCGTTTGGCCTCAAAGGAGTACTGATTCCTCCTCATAATCAAGCTCCTGTCACCGGCACGGTGGTGAAAGTATCAGCTGGTATGGCCTTTAAAATTCCGTTGGTAACTATTTCAAACGTGAATACTGTCTTACGAGATTTACAGCAAGACGGCTATTGGGTGTATGGCTTAGAAGGAGACGGCACTACTACGACGGTGACAGAACAGTTTACTCGACCGTCCGTATTCGTGCTGGGAAATGAAGGGAGTGGTTTGCGAGAAAAGACAAAAGAGCTCTGTGACGAGTTGATTTCTATTCCAATGCATCCCCAATGTGAATCATTAAATGCCGCTGCAGCAACTGCGATTGTCCTAGCGAGCTGGAGTGCCCAACATGGTGACGCTTTGTCATCGTAAATAGGTGGTGTATTATATGTGGGTATTAAGTGTTTTTTCTGTGCAAAAAGCAATCGGTTATTGTAGTAATCTAGATATAAGGATATGAATGAATATGAATCAGACACGCAGCCGAAGGCTGCGCCAGAAGGAGACAACGCCCCGGTAAACCAACCGTCAGCAGAACCAGCGCCAACCCAGGCAGCTCAGGCACCAACCCAGGAAGCCGCTGCAGAGAAAAGTAAAACCGGTATGTATGTCGCTGCAGCAGTGACAGTCGCCGCAATTCTTTTGGGTGTGATGTTCTTACTCGAGAAGGAAGGACGCATGTCAACAGGGATCTTCGATTCGTTTTTGGCGAATCAAGACGCGACTACCCAACAGGACGCTACCGTAGTAGCGGTTGTAAATGGCACGGAGATTACTGGAGCGGATTTACAAACCAGTATCCAACAGTTCAATCAAGCAGCCGCAGCACAAGGAGTTGATACCTCAAGTCCAGAAGTGATTGCGGATATTCGCAGTCAAGCACTGGATGTGCTGGTAAATACAGCGCTTTTGAAGCAGGCAGCGCAAGAGCAGGGAGTGGAAGTTCCGGCCGAAGCAACAGCCGAACGTCTCGCGACAATTGAAGCTGAGATTGGAGGAGCGGAAGCTCTAGAAGCACGAATTGTGGAATTAGGTCTGACTCAGGCTGATTTAGAAGCAGACATTCAGGAAGAGTTGGTGATTCAAACCCTGCTCAACTCACTGTTTGCTGAAGCAGCTATTGATGTGACTGATGCAGAGATTCAGGAAATATATGATGAAGCAAGTGCCTCAGGCGCTGAAGAATTGCCACCACTAGAAACAGTCAGTGAGCAAATTGAAGCTCAAGTGCGAGGCACGAAAGAACAAGAGGTGATTGAGGCGTATCTCGAAACTCTCAAAACAGAAGCGGAGATTGAGATTAACTAATACCCGGAAAATCCAATTGCAAATAGCTAGCCAAGCGCTAGCTATTTTGTTTACAGAGCAGAAAATCGCAGTGGGAGCTTGCTATACTACATGAAAATGACACGAAAAAAGGAAAAAGAATCGACGGTCCGTAAACTGACCTATCAAGCGGACCAGAGAATGAATATTTTGCGTACCCTGACTGTCCCAGAACGCAGTGCAGTTTTTGCGAAGTTGTCCCCCTACGTACAGCAATCTATCTTACGGCAACTCAAATCAAATGAAATTGTCGATATGCTCGATCATATGGATATGCAGCAGGCCGAACACGTCATCAAGCGGATTCCTAATGCCAGTCGCCGTGAAAAAATAGCGTTGAAGCTGAAAGGGGATATTAAAGAAAAGATGGATTATTTTTTACGGTTTCACCCGAAAGCCACTCTGGCTTTGATTAATTTCAACTATCTGTTTCTTGACGCGTCAATGACAGTAGCGGATGCGGCGACAATTATTGACGAGCACTATCAAGAGACGGGTAAGTATCCAGAAATCTTAGTGCATCAGTTTGGTGAATTGATGGGAGAGGTGCCGCTCGCCTCCTTGGTTCGAGAGCGGAACACGAGTGCATTGCGCAAGCACGTGCAGTTTATTGACAGCATTACCTACCAGGAAGAGATCAATAAGGTGGTCGATATTTTAGTGGCTACTGGGAAACGAAAGATTGTGGTCCTAGACAATGACACGAGTGTCTTAGGAATTATTTACTCCGACGCAGCGAAGGCTCTCTTTGGGAACCTTCCAGCCGAATCCCTCTATGATTTTGCCGGTGTGGATGATAGTGAGAAGCCGTTTGATAGTATTGGCCGAAAAGTAAAGAATCGTTATAAATGGCTTATTTTGAATCTAGCTACCAGTTTTCTCGCTGGTTCAGTAGTGCTGTCGTTTCAGGACACACTTGATGCGGTGACCATTTTGTCAGTCTATATCCCGATTATTGCGGGAATGGGTGGGAATGCCGCAACCCAATCCTTTGCCATTATGGTTCGTGGATTGACATTGGGTACCATTTCGATGAAGACAGCCAAACCAGCTATTTGGAAAGAATTTGGTGCCGGAGTAATCAATGGAGTCATTATCGGCTCGATAGTGGCAGTAATCTCTCTCGTCTGGAATGGGAATCCAATGTTGGGCGCAGTAGTTGGTACTGCATTAGTGGGGGCTCATATTGTGGCTGGCGTAGCCGGGTCCTTCATCCCACTACTGATGAAACAATTAGGAAAAGATCCAGCGGCAACGTCTACTATTTTTATTACTACCGCTACTGATGTGCTTGGACTCTTTTTCTTGCTCGGCCTGGCCAGTGTGTTTTTAGTGTAAATGTTATACTAATAGAATATGAATATTCAAACGTTTATCGCACTCTACCTCGTGAGCGTCCCGATCTTTTTTGTTATCGATATGATCTGGTTGGGTGTCGTGGCGAGTTCTTTTTACAAAAATCAGCTGGGTGCAATGATGCAGATTAGCTGGACACCAGCTATAGCGTTTTACTTAATCTACCTAGTCGGTTTGATTATTTTTGCAGTATATCCAGCCGTCTTGAGTGGTTCGTGGAAAACTGCGCTTATCTCGGGGGCTTTATTTGGTTTTTTTACGTATGCTACCTACGAAATGACAAATTTGGCGACACTCAAAGATTGGCCGTTGATCTTAGTTCCTGTTGATATTTTATGGGGAACAGTTTTGGGAGCGAGTGTGTCTGTAGTAACGTACTACGTTTATTCCTTGATTTAATTTGACGATATGAAACTGGCCGAACGAATTGTAATGGTACTCCTAGTGGTTGTTTTGACCGGCGGAGTGACGTGGGGGTATTTTGCCGTGCAGCAAGAACGGGCAGAAGTCCGTGAATCTATTGCTCGAGGCGATTATCAGATTCCTGATGTCTCCGAGGAGGAAGCAGAGATTGAGACAGATGATTGGCAGGCAATATATCCCAATACGGTTCCAGTAACGATTGGGTCAGTGGTAGTGCAGGCATCTGTCGCAGATACGCTATCCAAAAGAATTACCGGGTTATCCGACACTCCATTCTTGCCCGATGAGGTAGTGAAGCTTTTTGCTTTTGGCGCTCCAGGAGCCCACTCTATTTGGATGAAAGACATGAACTATGCGTTAGATATTCTCTGGGCTGCGGAAGGAGGGGAGATAGTGCATATCGAAGAAAATGTGTCTCCTGATACGTTTCCTACTTCGTTTTCTTCACCGACACCAGCCTGGTATGTAGTGGAAGCAAAGGCGGGATTTGTTGAGAAAAATCAAATAACCGTTGGTGATGAGTTGGTGATTCCGCAGTAATACGTTCTAGAACATTGCAATAATTTTAAATCATTGTATAATACTCAGACACGATGATTGCCTTTTACGAAAGTAAGGGGAGGAAAGTCCGGACACACCCAGCTTATTTATAGGTTGGAGAATGGTAGCGGGTAACTCCCGTCTATAGCAATATACGAGGTGCGAGCAGAGACGTCCTGAGCGAAAGCAACGGAGTTCCTCTTGAGGAATAGCTTGATTGGTAACTTTCAAGGTGAAACGGCTAAATCCTTACCAGTGTGCAAGACCGTGCCTGACTTGTTCAGGAGAGTCGCAAGAGATGAATAGTAATATTCACCCTAGGTAAATAATCATCCGATTCAGACACGTTCTAAATCGACAGAATCCGGCTTACGTGACAAAAGAACACCCATCAGGGTGTTCTTTTGTGTATGGTATTATTACTTATTATTGACTAGTCAGAAATTCTTCTATGAGCGGAAGTGTATTTACCCCAAACCTAAAGGCAGTCCCACCGGAAACAAAGACTCCGACTGATACACCGCCAGAAAAATTGGATGTTGTTGGTGGATTTTTACTCAAAGTTGCCCAGTATGCAGTACTGATACTGGTAGGTTTTGTGGCAATATTTTTTACTCCTGGCACCTGGGCTTCGGTGGGGTTTGATAAGACACTGTTTGCTATCGTGTTGTGTGCAGTAGCATTGATTGCAACTGGCCTGCTCGCCCTACGGAGTCGCTCGGCTCAGACCGTGCTGCCCGTATCCTTAGGGTTGTTTTGGGGTGTGGTCGCTGTGGCACTGCTTTCGGCCGTGGTCTCAGGTGATATTCAAGACTCCCTCGTCGGTTCAGTGTTTGGTCCACAAAGCGCTGGATTTTTAGCTGTTCTGGCTGTGGTTATGAGCGCAATGTTAGTACTCCAGCGGTCAAAGATTATGACCATGAAAGCGCTGGCTGTGTTTGGGTGTATGTCGGGAGTACTGTTGGCGTATACTGTTAGTCGGATTTTATTTGGGGCTGATTTTTTACCATTGGGCTCGTTTACTGAGGTGACTCAGTCCCCGTTTGGAGGGTTTAATGATCTGGCGCTCTTTTCCGGTTTGGTGGTGATGCTGAGCTTAATCACATTATTGCAACTGCCGTTACGAGGGTTCACCCAAGGCGCGTTAGCTTTGTTGGTATATATGGGGTTAGCAGTTTTGGCAGTGGTGAATTTCTTTAGCGTCTGGGTAGTGATTGGGTTCTTTGGTCTACTGCTGTTTGTGTATGTATTGTCTAGAGACACACTTTTTTCAACTACTCACGAGGACAAACACACAAACCCTTTACCAAAAATGTTCTTGGTCACTACAGCAATTGTGTGTGTGGTGAGTACCGCGTTTATTATCAGTGGTGAATATCTGGGAAATAAAATCAGTTCACTGACCGGAGTGGAGTATATAGAAGTACGTCCGTCAGTAGAGGCGACTATTGATATTACCAAGTCAGTCTATGATGAAAGTGTGTTGTTTGGAGTGGGTCCGAATCGTTTCGAAGATGCGTGGCGGTTACATAAAAATGTCAGTATTAACGAGACAATCTTTTGGGATACTGATTTTCAAGCTGGGAGTGGTTATATTCCAACCCTCTTTGTCACACTCGGCGCTTTCGGAGCGGTAATGCTTATCTTGTTTCATGGGAGCTTCTTGCTGTTGGGGTATCGCATGTTCTTGCGCAAGAGCATCCGTGATTCCTATTGGTATTACTTTGGTATTTTTTCCTTCACCGGAGCTGTCTTTTTGTGGGGTATGTCATATATCTACGTACCAGGAGTAAGTATGCTGCTACTGGCCGCAATCTTTACTGGTTGTACATTTGTTGCGTACAGAGCCAGTCCCGCAGCAACTGTGGTGCAGATACCGCTTGCCAATAGCCATCAAAGAGGATTTTTCTTGATGGCTGCCATCATTATTGTGATTACAGCGACGGTGGGAGCATTGTTTGCTATCGGGCAGCAGTATACTGCTCAAGCGAGCTTTGCTGAATCTCGAGCAACTGCTCCCTCGGCAGCAGTGTTGGCTCAAGCAGCAGCGACTGCTTTTGAACGTTTTCCCGACGATCGGTTCATGAATGCTCAAGCGCAAATCCAATTAGCGACACTCAATTCCATCATGGCCATTCCTGAACCAACCGAAGCAGACCAAGAGCAATTTATGGTAGTCGCTGAGCAAGCAGGCGTTATCGCTCAGAAAGCAGTGCAAGCTGATCCGACAAACCCTGATAACCATGCTGTTTTAGCTGGTTTATACAGTACGCTGGCGGCAGCTGGGTTTGAAGGAGCAGCTACACGAGCGGTATCATCACTGGAAACGGCTCAACAGCTTGATCCGTCAAATCCAACCTATAAATTAATCGCAGCGCAAATGGCACTGCGTGCCGGTGATATAGAATTGGCTCGAGCAGAAATTGCTGCTTCCCTCAAACTGAAACGTAACTATACCCAAGCACTATACTTGTCAGCTCAGCTTGATATTTCACAAGGAAATGTGGCTTCTGCTATTTCAACCACACAAGCAATCATTGCTTTGGAACCCAATAACCCAACCAGATATTTCCAATTAGGGGTTTTGTTCTCGTCAAACGATAATGTGCAGCAGGCGATTACTGCGTTTCAAGCAGCAATTGTCCGAGATCCGGAATATGCCAATGCGCGCTATTTCTTAGCGCTGGCGTATGTAAATAATGATCAATCGGATTTAGCGTTGGAGCAATTAGCAATCGTGCAGCAAACCAATCAGGAGAACCAGGAGCTGGCTGCTCTGATTGCGCAAATACAAAATGGAGAAACGGTGGAGATTCCAGACTTGAGTACTGACGCACCGGTGAGTGATGGGGTGGTACCAGCAGGAGCAAATCCGACGGTCTCAAATGGCCAAGATTTGACGAGCGATTTAATTACTCCGGTCAATACCGTGCCATCAGTAAATAATCAAAGTGATACCGAGTCTCAGTTTGAACCGGAGTCTGTTAGTGAGACTTCTGGAGAACAGGGTGAGTAAAGTCTATATGGTTCGACGGGTATTTAATTTTGTATACAGAGAAGTGCGAGGACTGCATCAAGCAGCCTATATTTTGGCGTTCTTTGCGTTCGGCTCACAGATTTTGGCAATTATACGTGACCGTTTGTTGGCCCATAATTTTGGGGCTGGGATTGAGTTGGATTTGTACTACGCGGCCTTTCGTATTCCAGATTTGTTGTTTGTACTGTTTGCTTCAGTGCTCTCGGTGTATGTTTTGTTGCCATTTGTGAACAAAGCTTCGCAGACACATGGCACGAAGGCCGGAGCTGCAATTCTCTCACAAGTCTTCACGGTATTTTTAATTGCCTATATTGCCATTGCAGTGATTATTATGCTGCTAGCTCCGGTGCTCACTGGTTATCTGTTTCCGGGGTTTAGTGAGCAATCTACTGAATTAGTTTTGTTGATGAGAATCTTGCTGCTCCAGCCGTTGTTGCTGGGGATTTCGAGCCTGTTTGGGGTGGTCACGCAAATGAATCATCGCTTCGTGTTGTTCGCCATCAGTCCTTTATTGTACAACATAGGAATTATTTTTGGTATATCTATGTTGTATCCGGTCTTTGGCTTGGTCGGGTTGGTGGCTGGGGTGGTGATTGGGGCATTTGGTCATTTGATGGTACAAGTGCCATTTGTGCGAAAAAGTACCTTTGCATTTTCTCTGGTCAGAACATTTGATTGGAAACTCCTGTGCCAAGTCTTGTCAGTTTCGATTCCGCGCGCACTGACGTTGTCGGTCAATCAAATAGTGTTGTTGGTTTTGGTGGGGATGGCATCTTTTATGGCGGTTGGTTCCGTGTCGACGTTTCAATTTGCGTTCAATCTGCAATCAGTCCCGTTGGCGATTATTGGTATGAGTTATTCAGTCGCGGCTTTTCCGACTCTGTCCTACCTCTACGCAAAAGAAGATCATAAGGGATTTAATTTACAACTGGTCACGGCCTTCCGTCATATTATTTTTTGGTCGGTACCAATCATTGCATTGGTGGTCGTATTGCGTGCCCAAATTGTTCGGGTGTTGCTCGGAAGCGGTGCCTTTGACTGGGCTGACACGAGACTCACGGCAGCCCTGTTGGCTATTTTTGTGTTCTCTCTCCTGGCGCAAGCTGTCTTGTTATTACTCATCCGGGCTTTTTATGCCGGCGGCAAAACGCTACTCCCATTGGTTGTGGCTGTGTGTTCGGGAATTGTATCGATACTTATTGCGTTTCTTCTGAGAGACGTATATTTTGCGCATCCAGAATTGGCTACAACACTACAAAACATCTTTCGTCTAGAAAATGTTTCTGGTGCAGAAGTACTCGTGTTGGCTATTGCGTTTATTTGCGGACAGTCATTGCAGGTGATTGTCATGGTATTGGCTTCGAGAAAAACGTTCTTGGTTTCGTATACACCATTGATTCATTTATTTTACCAAGCAATTGTCGCTGGTGTAGCCGGTGGACTCGCTTCGTATATTGCGCTGAATGAGGTGGTTGATGGAATTAATCAAAATACGTTCATCGGCGTACTCCTTCAGGGGGCTGTGGCCGGAGTAGTCGGTATTGCGATCGTGATTATCGTGTACAGACTTCTTGGTTCTGCAGAGTTGAAAGAAATTTATCGCTCATTCCAGACCAAAATATTTAAAACAGACATTGTAAAACCCCAATAACCCTTGGTTTTTTAAGTAAGTAAGGTAGAGTAGTTCCATTCTCTATGAAATCAGAAATCAGAAATTTTAGTATCATCGCTCACATCGACCACGGGAAGAGTACTCTGTCCGATCGTATGTTGGAAAACACCAAAACCGTAGAAGTCCGGAAGATGAAAGACCAGGTCTTAGACTCTATGGATTTAGAGCGTGAGCGTGGTATTACTATCAAAATGCAGCCAGCGCGGATGATGCATACCAAAGAAGGAAAAGAGTTTGAATTGAATCTGATTGACACGCCGGGACATATCGACTTTTCATATGAAGTATCTCGGGCTCTAAACGCCGTTGAAGGCGTGTTGCTATTGGTAGATAGTACACAAGGAGTGCAAGCGCAAACACTCAGTGTACTGCAAATGGCCAAAGACTTGGGTCTCGCGATTGTACCCGTCTTGTCGAAAGTTGACGTTCCGTTTGCTCGTATTGATGAGGTGTCACAAGAAATCATGACTCTTTTGGGTTGTGAAAAATCCGATATTTTAAAAGCGTCTGGAAAAACCGGAGAAGGTGTCAAAGAACTCTTGGACGAAATTTGTGTGCGTATTCCAGCGCCGACTATTGGTACAGCCAATACCTACCGAGGGTTAATTTTTGACTTTATGTACGATAATCACCGGGGGATTATTGTCTACCAGCGGGTCTTTGATGGAGAGGTCAAAAAAGGTGATCAGCTCAAATTTGCTATCAGTGGGAAGACGTTTCAGGCGTTAGAAGTAGGTATATTGGCTCCCGAAGAAGTGCCAACTGGCATTCTGACTGAGGGAGAGATTGGGTATATCGTGACGGGTATTAAAGAGCCTGGGGTGGCAAGTGTGGGAGACACACTGACTTTTGCCAAAGGTGGCGGGAGTCCGTTGCCTGGCTATAAAGAGGCTCGGCCAGTTGTCTGGGCTTCCGTGTTCCCGGAAAGTCAGGATGATTTTACGATGCTCAAGCAAGCACTCGACAGACTAAAACTGTCAGATTCATCTTTGTCGTTTGAAGAAGAGTCTTCGGGAGTCTTAGGGCGCGGGTTCCGCTGTGGGTTTTTAGGTATGTTGCACTTGGAGATTGTGACAGAGCGTCTGCGTCGAGAGTTTAATATTGAATTGGTCATCACTTCACCTTCGATTTCTTATGAAGTGACCTATCCAGACGGTGTGGTAAAAGAAATCTATGCCGCGACTCGGTTTCCTGATCATGGAGATAAAGTGACGATTCGTGAGCCCTGGGTCCTGGGGCAAATTATTTTGCCGGGTGAGTACATGGGAAATGTAATGACCCTACTCTACGAGCATGAAGGCGCGGTAATAGACACCGAAGTATTTAGTGACGGTCGGACACTCTTGGTGGTTGAGATGCCTCTGCGGGAATTGATGCGCGGCTTTTTTGATAAGTTAAAAAATGCCAGTAGTGGGTACGCGTCACTGTCTTATGAGATAGCAGAAATGCGTAATGCCAATGTAACTCGACTCGACGTGCTGGTAGCAGAAGAAGTGGTCCCGGCCTTTTCACGAGTCGTGGGGATGATGCGAGCTGAAAGTGACGCTAAAGCCATTACTGAGAAACTCTACCAAACGATGCCGCGCCGACAGTTTGAAACCAAACTACAGGCCCGAGTGATGGGGAAGATAATTGCCACCAAGAAGTTATCGGCTATGCGAAAGGACGTAACCGCACACCTCTACGGGGGAGACGTCTCCCGGAAGAATAAATTGCTCGACAAACAAAAAAAGGGAAAGAAGAAAGCGTTAGCCAGAGGCACCGGCAACGTACACATCCCCCCAGAAGTCTTCATGAAAATGATGCGTGAGTAAACACCCAAAGGGTGTATTACGAACGTATGTCCCAATTCGCCCTTGCCTAAGGCGAATTGGGACGAACGGAACGCAAACGAAAAATGAACTCGAACGAAAGGCAAGAATGTTCCCAATTCGCCCTTGCCTAAGGCGAATTGGGACGAACGGAACGCAAACGAAAAATGAACTCGAACGAAAGGCAAGAATGTTCTAGTATCACCCAAAGGGTCTGTTATAACACCGCCTAAAAATCCTCATTTTGCGGCACAAAAAACACCTGAATCAAAGATTCAGGTGTTTTTTTGCATGCCTCTACACGGCTCCGACTCCGCCGGAATAGGCAAAAATCATGCTTAAAATAATAAATAATGCTACCACTCCCCAAATCCACTTAATCGCTTTCTTAGTGCGTTTGTCATACAAAAAACTCATGCTGCCTATTGTACCTGACTTATAAGTTCAGGCAAAGCTGACATTTTTCAGGTAAACTACTGCTATGTTTGATTTTTATCAAAAACGAAAACTTCGCTCCCTCGTCAATTCACGGTACACCCAAGGAGTGCTGCTCCTGTTGGTATTTTTGGTCGGATGGAGCGCGTTTGTGCGTTTCCAGATAGCTGAAGAAATGTCTGACCGTAGAGAGTTAGCAGCACAGGAGGCTGCATTGTTACGAACGCAAAAGGATGCACTGCAAGAGCAGGTTGATTACCTCTCAAATGAGCGTGGTATCGAAGCAGAAATGCGGCGTCAATTTGATGTGGCGCTAGAGGGCGAGCAGGTGGTGGTGATTGTCGAGCCAGAGACCGGTCCTGAAATACAACCTTTATCCACTTCTACTCAAGAGACAACTGCATGGTACCAGTTTTGGCGATAACTTGGTATACTATTCTCATTAAGAATAATTATTTCTCAATATGGATACTTCAGTAACTATCTACAGCACTCCAGTTTGTCATTTTTGCCAAGCTGCGAAAGAATTCTTTACCGAGAATAACGTAGAATACACCGAGATTGACGTTGCTAGCGATGCCGAAAAGCGGGAAGAGATGATTGAAATGACTGGTCAGATGGGGGTACCAGTAATTCGTATCGGTGACGACGTAGTGATTGGCTTTGACGAAGCAAAAGTCAAAGAACTGCTTAAAATGGAATAAGGTAGTATACAAAAACCACGCTTCCAAAGCGTGGTTTTTCTATGCGCTAAATAAACTCATGGAGTATTAGTGAGTGAAAACAGACTCTGTGGAGCTCAAAATGGTGCATTTAAGCAGCTATGAGTCTAAAGATGAGAAACTCACTACCAGCGATTACTTGGCAGGTGTTTTGAGGATATATTATACAAATATCAAAAAACACGCCCAGCAGCCCAAGCAGCCTAGTCTTTTCAAGACTGTAGAGTAATCTGTGCCCCCACTGGGAATCGAACCTAGATCGGCGCGTTAGGAGTGCGCTGTTCTATCCATTGAACTACAGGGGCAACGTGTTCAAGAGTAGCATAAAATATTTTTTTGAGTAATTTGGCTGCTATACTTAACAGTATGTTGCCAAACAAAGATGAACACCAAGCGCTGCAAGAGTTGATGCTGGAGAATCAACGGCTCTTGTCTGAAAATAACCAGCTTTTGAAAAAGATTCACCGGACTTCGGTGTTTAATTTCTGGTTTCGCATTCTCACTACCTTGATTCTCATTGGTGCTCCGTTTGTGTTGTACTACTATGTCGTTGAGCCGTACTTTGAAAGTATGGGTTCATCGTTCTCCACGTTCCAGCAAGGACTGCAAGAAATTCCTGGCTGGAAACAATTTTACCAGGCGGCTCGAGGTGAATAGGGCAATTGCACAGCAACAGATTGAAATTCTCAGAAAAACCAGTACAATAGCCATCACTGCTTGGGTAGCTCAGTTGGTAGAGCATTCGATTGAAGCTCGAAGGGTCAGCAGTTCGAACCTGCTCCCAAGCACAGAATAAAAGACCCGTCGGGGTCTTTTTTGCTTGGGAAGGAACTGGCTCGTGCCAGTTCCGGCAGGTTCGAAAGGCAGAGTGATATTTTTTGCTCTTTTCCTAGAGCAAAAAACACGAGCCTCGTCGACTGCGCTGAAGAGCGTAGCGATTCATTGCGACAGTGGGACGAACCTGCTCCCAAGCACAGAAAAAACCGCCAGCAGGCGGTTTTTGTATGTTTGTGGCCGGTTACTTATGTCCAGCGTTGGTACGGACTTTGAGCTGGGTCGTACGATGCTTGTCGAGTTTCGGTAGTTTGATTTCGAGCATGCCGTGCTTTTCTTGTGCTTCGGCTTCGTCAATCGCTACTTCCTCAGGGAGAAGTAGGGTTCGTGAAAAACTGCCCCAGAAGAGTTCGCGGTGGAAATATCCATCATCATTGGCTTCTTGATATTCCTCACGCACTCCTCGCACGGTCACCATATCTCGAGTGATAGATATCTCAAGTTCGTTTGGACTCACGCCGGCTACCAGTGCTCTGATGACGATATGTTCATCCGTTTGATACATATCCACCGGCAGTTCTCCATCTTGCGGTGGTCCCGCATCTGGTTCGTCCCAAGACTCTTCTGTTTGGTATTCTTCTTCATCAACAGCCAGGTCGTCGTCTTCGCCAAACTGATGTTCTTCATCGAGTACGCGATCGTATTCGTCAGCTTGGTTGCCAGTGAGGCGTTCTAGGAATGATGGTTTTTTCATAAAATTATAATTGGTGCAGTTTACGGTTTCTTTCCATTAATTTGATTTTTTCAAACAATAGGAACAAGAGAATGATGCCAATCCAGACAAAGAGAAAGACGGCTAAGATTGTCTCTCCACTTGCATCCATTATAGATATGTTGAATAGGTAGTGCAACACGATGGCAATGAACAACCCAAGGGTTCCGTAGAGTAATTGTTTGGTTTTTGATTTGTAATACGCAAACGCGAGGAATACTCCTACTGTTCCTGACGCGAGGACGTGGAGTAAGGTGGCGCCTAAGAACCTGAATCCACCGGTCATGGCCGAGTTGAGGTAGTCACCAATAATGAGCGGGTTGAAGATAAAGAGGGCGTTTTCTAGGGCGGCGAAGCCCAGAGCAATGACAATCATGTAAATCACCATATCAATCGGTTCGTCTACTTCTTTGTTCCAAAATACTATCGCGAGGGCCACTGCGTATTTTAAGAGCTCTTCCACAATGACCCAGATAAGTATCACATTGTCTCCACTATATAAATCCATAGCGAGTTTTTGTAGCGGGAGCGCCATGGGTACTACGGCCATGCCGGCAATGAAGGTGATGGCAATTAAGAAAAATGGTTCTGGTTTGAGTTTGTCTTCTCGCATCCAAAACCAAACCCAGAAAAACGCCGGGATAAGCGCAGAGACAAAGGCTATAGCAAAGTACGTGGATTCCATTTCTTGTATTGTAGCAAAACAGTGGCGCGACCGTAGGTCGCGCCACTGTTTTGTGGGGGTAGGTTACTGTTTTTACGTTTCCTAAATCAGCGGATTATTTCGGCCATTGTGCCACCATGAGAATATCGTGATCTTTCAGTTCAGCTGGTAGTTCTTGCCAGATAGTCTCAGTGATAAATGGCATGAAAGGATGCAGCATCTTCAGTGAAGTAACCAGGTAGTGTCGAAGCATCTTCTGTCTTGAAGCACGAGCAGCGCCTCCTTCAGCCAGGAGCGCCTTTGACTCCTCCAGTACGGTACTGGCAAAATGATCCCATACAAAGTGGTACAGCTTTTCAGAAGCGAGGTCGAATCGATCCTTTTCCATATGAGCGGTTATTTCTGCTACTGTGGGGTACAAGTACGTGTCTTCAAACGCTTGATCAGCTGCTGTGTGCTCACTATCTGCTGGATAGTCTTCTGTATTATCAAGTACAAATCGTGTGATATTCCAGAGCTTGTTAGCGAACTTCTTATACGCATTTACTTTCTCGGGGTCGAGATTCATATCAGTCCCTGGCGCATTGTTGACCACGAGTCCCATGCGCAAGGCATCAGTACCGTATTTTTCTTGAATTTCGCTTGGTGCGATTACGTTCCCCTTACTCTTACTCATTTTTTTGCCGTGTTTGTCTCGGACCATGCCGTGTAAGTACACTTTTTTAAACGGGGTCTGACCAGTGCGGTAGAGTCCGAGCATCACCATTCGTGACACCCAGAAAAAGATGATATCTTTTCCGGTTTCCATCACCGAAGTCGGGTAGTAATTCTGGAAGTCCTGACCGTCGGGGAAGTCAGTAACAGCCAGCGGCCATTGTCCAGAGGAGAACCAAGTGTCAAAGGTGTCAGGGTCTTGGGCAACTGCTCCTGCACATTTGGCACATTTGGTAACGGTGTCATCAATATCAACCATCCCGTGTTGGCACTCCAGGCACACTTTCGCAGGAATTTTGATACCCCAAGCGATTTGTCGAGAAATATTCCAGTCATCAATCTTGGCCATCCAGTCGCGGAAGATGCGCTCGTCTCGGTCAGTAGTAAATGAGAGCGAGCCGTCATCAACTGCTTTGACTGCTTGTTCAGCTAATGGCTTCATGTGTACAAACCATTGCTCACGGATTTGTGGTTCGATTTCTCGCTCGCATTTGTAGCAACAGGGAACGGAGTGTGCGTACTGCTCGTCTACTTTGACGAGTAATCCTTTCTCATCCAGTTTGGCGACAATCTTCGCTCGCGCCTCGTTGATGTTCATCCCTGCAAACTCGGCTGCGATAGGCAGGAGTTTACCTCGCCAGTCGATGATTTGTTCATAGTCCAGATTATGACGTTTGGCGATTTCAAAGTCGACCCCTGAGTGCCAGGGTGTGATAGTCATTACCCCGGTACCCATTTCTGGGTCACCCGCTTCATCTTTGATGACGGTGGCGGTAATTGGTCCATTTATCCATTCCAGTTCGATTTCTTGACCGTGTTCGTACTCGGCGTAACGAGCATCGTCAGGATGCATTACCACATACTTGTCTCCAAACTTCGTCTCTGGTCGAGCGGTGCCGATGACAAATGGTCCGTATTGGAAGTAATAAAAAGGATCAGTTCGTTCTTGATAGTTCACTTCGAGATTGGAGAGAGATGTTTGGTGTTTTGGGCACCAGTTGACGATACGGGCACCGCGATAGAGCAGTCCATCTTCTTCGAGTTTCTTGAAGGTTTGATGTACCACATTTACTACCCGCTCATCGAGGGTAAAGAGCAGACGAGACCAGTCACACGACGCACCGAGCTCACGTATTTGATTGAGCATGAACTCCTTGTTTTGCTGGGTGAAGTCCCAGATTTCTTGATACAGCTCATCATCAGTCATTTGAAACCGTGACCGACCTTCTTTTTGGAGCTTCTTTTCATACACAACCTGGGTTTCAAAACCAGCGTGGTCTGCTCCAGGGAACCAGACCGTTTTTTTGCCGCGCATACGTTCAAAACGCATCATGATATCTTGAATCGTCACAAAGAGTGCGTGCCCGGCATGGAGTGATCCATTGGCGTTGGGTGGAGGCATTACTATCGAAAACTGCTCCGTGCGGTCACCAGGAAGGTTGTCTGGATTAAAAAACCCTGATTCCTCCCAGAGTGTGTAGATGTTTGATTCGTGAGTCGTTGGGTCATACGGTTTGAGAAAAATCTCAGGAATCGTTGATTGATGTGTATTTTCTTCTTTCATAAAATTCAGGTGTTGGTCGTCCTATCCACCCAGGAATTTCCTTGGCAGAAGTAGGAGGCTCAGACACGCAGTTACAATAATTGCTTCGCGGTTTTGTTCACTTACTATCGTTCTATTACTTAGCAAGAGTAGCATAATAAGGGTGTTTTCAAAACAACCATAGTATATGTACTGGTACTCTGATACATTTAGTAGATATGACAGAGATCTTTCTGTATCCGACTGAGACAGTCTATGCTCTGGGGGTAAATCCACTGGATAAAGCCGCTTGGATGGCTTTGTGTCAGCTAAAAAACCGACCCAGTACACAACCGGTCAGCTGGCTCGTTCGAGACATTGACGATATCAAACGATATGCCGTGGTGGGGGAAGTGGCTACTCGATTGGTAGATGTGTGTTTACCTGGTCCGGTGACACTGGTGCTGCCAGCAAAAAAGACCGTGCCGGACTGGGCGCAGTCAGCTGGGGGAATGGTGAGTTTTCGCATGTCTCCAGACCCGCAAGCCCAAGAGCTCATTGCTCGATATAGTAAAGAGCATGATGCTCCATTGACGTGTACGAGCGCCAATATCCATGGACTCCCGACCGAGCCTGACGTAGCTGGCGTGCTCAGCCAATTTGGCTCGGCGGCCAACTCGATTACGACTACTATCGACGGTGGCAGCAGAATAGAAATGCCGTCTACGGTGGTGGCTATTGAGAACGACCAGTTACGGATTTTGCGAGTCGGTCCAGTGTCGGCCGAGAAGCTGGCAGCGGCTCTAGGCTAGACTTCTATTGCCGTCAGCTCGTATCACATTACTGCCTTTGGGAGACAGTGCGCTGGCTGCTCGAGCGTGCCCAGCTAAGGCAATCATCACGCTATTGTCAGTAGAGAGTCCTGGTTGGGGGAAGTACGTAGTGATCTCAGGGTGTTGGGTAAACAGCGTAGTCTCCAGGGTTCGCTTGATATGAGTATTCGCCGAGACCCCACCACCCACAATTAGTGTTTTGGCTCCGTGAGCAGCGACGGCCGCGCAAGTCTTTTTTGCCAATACGGTAGTCACCGCGTCTTCAAAGTCTCGACATAACGCATTCTTTTCCTCTTCTGTGAGGTCGGCCTTTCCGGTGGCCTTTGCGTTATCTTGCAGAACATAGCGAACGGCCGTCTTCAGTCCAGAGAAGGAAAAATCCAGATCTTGGGAGTGCAGCATTGGTGATGGGAGCTCTGCGTAGGCTGGGAGTTTGGCTTTGCGAGCAGCTTCAGCCCGTTTGGCTACTTCTGGCCCTCCCGGATAGGAAATGCCCATCAGACGAGCGACTTTATCGTACGCTTCACCAACAGCATCGTCACGGGTTTGGCCAATTTTTTCGTAGACACCCCAGTTGCTCATTTTGACAAACTCAGTGTGTCCACCAGATATCAGCAGCGAGATGGCTGGGAATTCGATATCAGATAATTGATCGTCTCGATCAGCATCAAAGACACTGGCTAAGATATGACCTTCCATGTGATTGACTCCGACCACCACCACATCCCAGAGTAGGGCAACAGCTCGGGCAAAATTTACTCCCACCCAGAGTGCTGGTTCGAGTCCGGGGCCGTTGGTGACGGCGATGAGGTCAATCTCTTGTGCACCATGTTCTTTATAAAATGTCAGCAGTTGCTCAGCGAGACCAGGTTCTCGTTCGAGTAACGTGTGAATATAGGCTTCGGTTTGTGCGTCGAGCGACGGAGTGTCTTGTGTTTCGAGTTTACCTGACTCCTGGAATACTCGTTCCAAGAGCGAGACGATAATCGCGGCGTGTTCACGCTTGGCCAGCGCCGGATAGACGCCACCATATTCCTTATGAACATCTATTTGTGACCATAATGCGTCAGCATGAATTTCGTACGTGGCATCAGGAAAGGTGCCAATCGCTTCAATCAGGCTCAGGGCTGTTTCGTCACAAGACGTTTCAATACTCAAAATTAACATCCTTAGAATATACAGCAATCGCGGTATAAAGTGAATGAAAAAGAGCAGTCGGTACCCGTGTCGCAAAAGTTCATCTTTCCAGTGGTCTGCGGTATAGTGCATGTATGCAAACAGTTATCGTTCACAGCGGGAGTTTTCATCCCGATGATGTATTTGCAGTTGCCACGTTGCAATTGCTCGAAGGAAAAGAACATCTAACCGTTATCCGTACGCGAGATGAAGACACCATCGCGTCAGCTGATTGGGTGCTGGATGTTGGAGGTGTCTATGATGTTGAGGCGCAAAGATTTGATCACCACCAAAATGGTGCTCCAGTGCGTGAAAATGGTATTCCGTACGCCGCCTTTGGATTAGTTTGGAAACATTTTGGAGAACGTATCGCCGGCTCCCAAGAGGTGGCTGATGTTATCGAAGAACGTATCGCTCAGCAGATAGACGCCGGTGATAATGGAGTGAAGTTGTATACGCTCAACGAATACAGCGTCTCTCCGTACGAGCTCTATAACGTTGTCAGCTCCTTTCGACCAGTCTGGGGGAGCACGAAGACTGATGATGAAATGTTTCTGGAGGCAGTAGATTTTGCGCGAGAATTACTCGTGCGTGCGATTGCACACGCGCAAGCGGGAGAACAGGTAAAAGCATTTGCTCAAGCGGGCTATGAAGCGGCCGAAGACAAGCGCGTCCTGGAATTTACAGACCATGTGGACAGAAACTCCTTTGTAAAATTTCCCGAGGTGGAGGTGATTTTGTACCCGTCTGATGATGGGGAGCGGGGGAGAGTCTGGAAAGTGAGCGTCGTACCTGCGGAATACAATACATTTAATGACCGAGTGAAGTTCCCGGCGGCGTGGGGTGGCTTGCGAGACGAAGAGCTAGAAAAAGTATCAGGGATAGAGGGAGCCATCTTCTGCCACAAAGCCTGTTGGTTGTTTGTGACCAAGACCAAGGAGGGGGCTTGGGCGGCAGCACAGCAAGCAAAATAAACACAACAAAAAACCGGCGGGAATGTCTCAGACATTCCCGCCGGTTTTTCTCTTGTGACCGATACAAGACTTGAACTTGTGACCTCTACAATGTCAATGTAGCGCTCTACCAGCTGAGCTAATCGGTCAGGATTAGTGGTCCGTATTCTACAATGAGCGGTAGAAAATTGCACGCGCGGGGAGTAAATAATCACCTCAATCGCACACCCTCTTTTTCAAGAAACTCCCGTGGTGTTAAATAGTTGAGACGTTTGCGTGGACGATTATTTAGCTTAGTAACCACCCGCTGCACGTCGTTATTTGA
>Ga0306901_1000107_pt1 | contig 41723 bp, 57 predicted proteins | sample AntRauMFilla3767_FD_190431 | JGI IMG/M metagenome (GOLD analysis project Ga0306901, IMG submission 190431) | Saline lake microbial communities from Rauer Islands, Antarctica - Metagenome Filla 3 #767 (v2) (version 2) | ecosystem: Environmental > Aquatic > Non-marine Saline and Alkaline > Saline ... | reverse complement strand
CCAAAGGATTATCAATCAACCACAACCGCTGTGTCCACAAGACCGGCAAGCACTGCAGCCACTTTCAAATATGATATCATCTGATCCACAACTCGGACACTCAGCATTCGTGGCTTTCGTACCGTCCGGGATCTGCTCCGTGAGGAACTTGCGGACTGCCGTGAGGGTGGTCGCTACGTAATCACCTTCGATGCCGCTCATAGCTTCCACAATAGTAGGCATCTGCACGTTGTGACGCAGGGCCATCGAGAGCACCTTACCCAGCTTGACGTGGTACGCATCCTCGTGGACTTTCTCCACTTGGTCAAGCACGAGGTCTTGAGAGACACCCTTACCAAGTAGGAGCTTAATGACGGCCCGGAAGGCCCGGTTCATCGTCACATACTCGCCTTCCTCGTAGGAGTTGCTGTGAATCCAGAGGGCCACCGGGTTCACAGCATCGTTGGGGAGATAGGAGAGGTGCATGTAATACTTGTTGCCCTCTCTCCTGATCGTGTGCGTCTCTCCATTGACGAAGATATCAGGCAGACGGACGTCCCGGACCACCACTTCCTCGTCTGTAACCGCAGCATCTTCCGGGGTGCACCCGAACTCGATCAGCGAGGTGAGCAACTCACCGGGCTTCTTCGAGTCTGCCGCCCCCATCTTCTTCTTCTTGTCCTCTCCAGTCGAGAGAACTGATTCCATCGTACCGGCTCTGTAGGTCGTGAAGCCCACAAGCCCCTGCTTCCAAGCATCCATGTAGAGCTGCTTGAAGTCATAGAAGGGGTAGTCGTTGGGTACGTTGGCGGTCTTCGAGACGCTCTGATCACACGACTCCTGAACCTTCGCCTGCATGTAGACGTGCTCTTGAACCGGAAGGTCCTGAGCGGTCACGAGGTAGTCGTCCCCATTTTCTAAGGCTTCGGGAGCGTTCTCTTTGAGCCACGAGAAGCCGTAATCCTCTACCGGATCAATGAAGCACAGACCCCGGTTGTGGGGCTCGTAGTACCAGATACGACCTTCGTACTCACCACGCCAAGCAGTGGCATCTCCGACCTCGATTTCGTCGAGAATGTCTTTGACGTTATCTTGGGTCAGACCCTCAGGCCATTTGTCAGCGATCATGGTCCGCTCATAGCCGTGTGAGAACACCGGCTCGATGCCGTTAGACACCATATCGCAGATGATAGAGCTGTTGCCCAGAGGAGGGTTTGTAAGGCGCTTAGCGTTACGTACACCGTACTGACGTACCAGCTCAATCGTCTCTTCGGAGGCGGTGCAGACGTTCTTGAAGTACGGTGTCTTCAAGTAGCGCTCGTCATACATCGGGAAAGGTCCCTTCTCCTTTGCCAACAAAGCCGATGCTCGAAGCGTCACCTCGTCTTTGATCCGGTGGATCTCGTCAATGAAATCCGCAGCATCATCGGAGCCATAACGGATTCCCAGCATATACATGCAAGAGCCCAGACCGTTGACGCCCATGCCAAACTGACGGATCTGAGATACCGCCCACTCGTAAGCGGGGAGAGGTACCGATCCAGTGTCATTGACGTTATCGAGCATCCGGGTGAAGACCTCCATCGTCTCCGAGTAACCCTCGTAGTCGAAGGTACGGTCCTCATTTACGAACTGCGTGAGGTTGATAGAGCCTAGCAAGCAGACCGTCGTGTAGCCCAGAAGGTGATCATCCCACTCTTCCATGTAGGGCTTGAGATAGTCGGCAGCCTTGTAGCCTTGGTCCATGAAGGACGTTCCGGGGATCTCCCCACAAGGATTAGAGGCGCTTACCGGACCGAGGTACAGAAGCGGGTTGTTCCGGTTCATGTTGTCAAAGTACATGATGCCCGGCTCTGCACGGTTATAGGTAGACTCCATGATCAGGTCGTACAGCTCTCGTGCCTTGACCTGCTTGTACACCTCACCGTTGAAGTGGAGGTCGTAGAAGTCATCAGCTTCCACCGCTTCCATAAACGCATCGTCCACCAAGACACTGATATTGAACTTGGTGAGGCGGCCTGCTTCCTGCTTGGCGCGGACGAACTCCTCCACATCGGGATGCCAGACAGGAAGGATCGCCATCATAGCGCCCTTGCGAGGCTGGGCCTTCTCGACTCGATCACGAACATCTTCGTCGAGGTGGTTGACGAGCTTGTCCTCATACCCGTCGTTGTCACCCTTGACGATCATGCCGCTCATTTTGTCCCACAGCTCCATATAGCTGACGACGCCGGGGTGACGGATACCCACACCACCGATGAAGGAACCACGGGGACGGATGAAGCCGAAGTTCATCCCGTAACCACCCTCAGACTTGAGCGTTTCGGCAGCTTCAAGCAGAGAGAGGAAGATGTTGGTCAGATTATCCGGTGTCTCTTCCGTCTCGATCGAGCAATCAATCACGTCCGTCGAGTTAGGAACTCTCTTAGAGTAATTGATCGTGGCGTTGGACACAGGGCTGTTGATGAAGCAGTTCCACACCGTCGCCTTATCGAACTGTGTCCCTGCGTTGGCGGTAATGCGACCTGCAGGTGTAGCCTTCATGCCTACGGCACGGTAGGTCTTCCCTGTGATCTCGCTGTAGTAAAGATCCTCCTGCTTACCCCCTTGGATAGCCTTGCGGTCAAGCTGGCGATCCCCTTCTCCAACCTCCTCGAACTTCACGATAGTGCGTAGAAAGATGTCATACCACTTTTCAACCTCTGGATCTGTAGCGCCGTACTGACGCTCTACCTCTGCAATCGACCGTGCGACACGCTGGTATGTTTCTAGCGGGGTCTCACCGTCATACTGATACTTGCTGGCCCAATTTTCACGGGCCAGTCGGGTGTTAAAAATCATAGATTACTCCTCGAAATCTTGGCTCAAAAACCAATTGATTAGTAGCGGTCCGTTCTTTCCTAACTTAACTGCCGACTCGATCTCGCACATGGAACGGTAGGCTTTGCGTAGCTGCCTCAGGCTCCAGTGGATCGACTGCCTATTTAACTTGTCGTAAACGTAGTGACTGATACCCATCAGGTCGCATACGTCACGCTTTCCGAACTCATTTTTCTTGTACGACTCGAAGGCTATGAGCTTTTCGATGTGCCCTAGAAACAGCGCGAGCATGGGGAGAGCAGCATAGCGATCCGAGGACTGGTGGAAATACACCGTCGCCATCCTCAAGGCCACATCTTGCTGTCTGTTCCCCCATGACTCCAATACATTAAAGGGGCTGATCGTCTGGTGCTGTACGAGCACCGAGGTAATATCTGACGCCGTGACCGTGGTACGGTCATCCATGTTCAGGAATACTTTCTCCAGCTCATTCGAGAGCGCATACAGATCGTCACCCACATTGGAGTGGATGGGCTCCGCATACTTCTCGTCTAGAGTGAAGCCTTTGGATCGGCAATACTGGACGATCCAATCCTTATACTCCCAAGGCTTAGGCGACGTGCACTTGACCTTCTCGTTGCATTTGAGCGATCCGAACCACTTTGGCTTTCTCCCCCCGGAGGCCACCAAGATCACTACATGGTTCGGGTTAGGACTCTCACAGTAACGCTTCAAAAAGGCATCATCGTCAACCCGGTTCGCATCCCGGATCACAACCAGCTTCTGGGTAGGTATCAGTGACCCCTCGAACAGATGGGACTGAATCTTTTTGTCCGAATCCTTTCCGGCCCACAAAAGGACATACTGGTAGGCGTCGAGCGTTTCTCTTGCCCGAGCTACCAGAGTGTCTTTGAAATAATCTTCGGAGCCGTCCAGAACAGCCACATTTGGCTGCTTGGTCCAGTCGATCGAGGGTGTCTTCATTGTCTGATTTCGTCTTTGAGGTCCAACATCGTGCTCTTCACGTGGTGGTCATAAGCTACCGGCCTGTCCTTGCGTTGAAGGAGAGCGCGTACCTTAGAGAAGGCATTAAAAGATCTTGGACCAAAGCGTCTCGCCACATGCTCAAGATGCTCTTCAATGTCAGAATTTCTAATGAACGCCCCCTGATCTCGTGCCATCAAGCACAGATCTGAGAGGAGATCATACACCATCTGGACAAATTCGTGAAGCGCCTCGTCCTCTAATCCGTTGATCTTGCTGATGACTTTGAAATCTTGAATGTTGGGGTATTCCGACAGGAAGGAAAGGGCATCGTCACGCACCTCGAAGCCGTTACCGGTCAAGAAGTAGAGCGCCCTCTCTACTGAACCGCCGCTAAGACGTACGGAGCTTTCGAGCCTCCGGTTGTCCGCAAACTTCATACTCAGGAGCGTGCGCTTGACGTCCTCTTCTGTGAGCGCCCCAAAATAGAAATCGAGTGTGCGGCTCACGAGGGTAGGCACGATCGCCCTCTTGCTCTCCGAGAGCAGGATGAACAGGGCGTTTGGTCGCCCGTCCTCCAGCGTCTTGAGCAGAGCGTCGGCGGCCTTGCTGTTGAGACAATCCGCATCTTCGAGGATGAAGACACGCCAGTCGCCTTCCATACGGCGGCGATTAGACTCTTCGATTAGCGCCCGGACCTGATCAATTTTGAAGGTCTTACCGTCCGGCTGGTACGTAAGAACGTCGAGGTGTGTGTCACCCTCGATTTTTCGGCAGGACTTGCAGGTGCATTCCGTAGTTTGATCCTCACGGCAGTTGAGCATTTTGGCGAGGGCTACCGCAGTAGCCCTCTTACCAACGCCTCTCTCGCCGTGGAAGAGCATGGCCGAGGGGAGATCCCCCGACTCCACTAGCCCTTGCAGGTAGGAAGTAGCCTGATCGTGTCCGTATATAGTCGTAAACATATCTGTGATCTGGTCGTAGAAATCGACCTAAAGCGTAGCATAGTCCCCTAGATATTCAAGAGGAATCTGAAACTGCTTTCCAAGTCGGTAATCGGGATGCCTCCGTACTTTAGAGGCGTGTGCTCGTATCCATTTCTGGAGCTTCTCCTCACTGATCCACGGGAGAGAAAGCTCGAACATCTCTTCTATCAGGACGAGCCTAACCTGTGAGAGGATATATCGGCGCTCCACATAGCAACAGATCACCTGAAAGTAACACGCCTGTAGCACTTCTTGACGGAAAGGCGGCCAGAAGGCGTACTTGAGGTAAAACCGAAGGCGGCCTTCCCGTCTTCGGAGTCGGAGGTACTCGCTAACCCACCGAAGGTAACAGTACCTCTGGAAAACCGTCATACGGCCCCAAGGGCTATCCCCCACATCACCCCTCAGATGGAGGTGATCAGACAGGGGAGATAGAAAACCCACGCGCTGATAGGCGTGGGTCAGTAAGGTCACTTTTTGGAAGAAGCATAGGAGCATCCCCAAAAGAGTGGTCTGGTACGACAAACGAAACCGAGGGTTGGCGACTGCCAAGTCCCGGAGTGTATTTAGAAAATTACGTTTCCAGTTCACGAGTACCTCCCCATCCCTAGACAGGGAGGCACTCTAAGGTAGCCCCTATCTAACGACGGTGTAGTCTAGGTTTTTCAATCATCGACTCTACCTTAGTAAACAGGGCTCTATCCTTTACTTTCTGAACTAGTGGGACTCAGATGTTGAAGGAGCGACCGGTGGAAACAGACCACGAGTAGCCACATTCGGTGCAGCGATACACTGACTGTCCCGGCGTGATCCCCTCCATCACGTCGTTCATGACGTAGGCGGTGGTGCTATCACAGCCGTTGGTGAGATCCGCGTTACTTCCGCTGGAAGCTCCGGGCCTACCTTCGAGGTGCTTACCACGACGGCAGCCAACATTGACGGTACGGAGGTCCGCTTCGTCAGAGTTCTTCTGGAGAGCAGCCTCAATCTCGTCTGTATCTACGACGTCGGCATTCTGATCAGCATTCAAAACAACATTCGGGTCTTTTTCTGACATACCTACACTCCTTTAAGTGCTTGTAATTATGAGTGATCTTCTTGTGCAACTGGTTCGTGAGGTCGAAGACGAAGACGTTGGACGTATCCGTTCTCCCTCGTGTCGTACATATCAAGCCGCTTCTCTACTACGAAGAGGCCCTCGATTTTACCCTTCGTGGGTTGCACAAAGTGGAGGAACACTAAATTGTCCTCCGGCATCCACGGGAGCATAATCGACATATCCCCTTCCCAGAGGTCAGGGCACAGGATCTCTGTTTTTAGTAAACTCTTACTCATAGGTTCCTGCCAAGAGACACGGCCTTTTTGACCATCTCTTGGACGTCACGGGCATCACTGAGTCTCCGACCGTCGTGGTAGTCATCCCCACCACCCCGCATAGTGACTTCCATGTAGTTAGAGTCGTTGACCGTCACGTACAAAGACCCTTCCGCAAAGGTGGGGCCATATCCGCTTTGGCCCTTCGGCTCTTTAACGAAGTAGAAGGGGTAGTGGCTAGCCCCATCTTCCTCAGTAAAGCCCGCACGCTTTAGGGTTGATTTGGCACCTGCAAGAGCACGGTCGATCTCTCCTAGATCACTAGCTGCTTTTTTGATTTCCGCCAAAATGGGACGGATATGGTCACGCAAATCTTCGTTGGCGTTACCCAGCTTGATCAGTTGGTCTTTGAGACTTGCCACAGAGGACTCCTTTTTGTTTTCCCACTCGTCACCATCCAACTTGACCGAAGTGATAGCGTCAGGGCCGTCCCCATCAATGAAGAAGGGGCCTAGCTCTTTGTAGTCCTCGATAGTGACAGACCTTGAGGACCCGACGTTACACAGATACTTCACGGCGTCCAGCAACGGGTGCAGATTGTCCTTAGCTGAGCTGGGCCGTTCAGTTCGATCTCGATTTTATGATCGGAGTAGGACATACATTTACCAGTAGGGTTGTGTGAATTCACACTCTACTGGCTATCAAAGGATTATTCGTCAAGGTCCTCTTGCCTCACAATGTCGCCACTGCTGCGGGAGGGGCCGATGTTGGTCGTCTCTACCTCTGAGGCTTCGAGCTGAGCGTTAAGCATGGACTGGTAGGTATCATTGATCTCCCCTTTCCGCCCAGCATACACAACCAGAGCACGGTAAGCCTCTTTGATGTCGTAGGACTCCAAGCCCTCAATATTCGCCCGAAAAAAATCGTGGAGATATGAATGATTGAAGCTCTCCTGAAAATCCTCGAACTGAGGTCGCCACCAATCAAGACGTGAGCGCTCGTCTTCGCTCAGGTCCTCCAAGTATTCAGCATGGACGTGTTCCATCTCCCACTTGAAATTCTCGTAGGATACGGGGTCCACGTGATCAACGTCTTCATCTGAATCTAGGACCCCAAAGTCTAGCGTCTCCATCGCCTCTTCACCGGACTCCAGAGCCTTCCAGTCAAGGTCCTCCAGAGTGAAGGAGCAGGCCTCTTGGATCTCCACCTTATGCTCCTCATAGAGGTTCATAAGGTCTCTGATCACGGCCTTCTCTCCATCACCAAGGTCCTCGTACTGAGCCATCATCCGAAGAGTCACGTCGGTATGAACAGCCGCCGCCTCTTTATAAGCCCCCTCGTCAATGAGGCGACTAAAATAGTCCCTCTGCTCTTCGAGAGTCATGGAAGAGACGTCCTGCTGAAAGGCTTCTTGGTTGTCCTTTTGGTAGACCGCGTTAATCTCTTCGCTATGGGCCTCATAGAGATCGAGGACCTCATGAAATAGACGCCACTCCGGCTCCCTATCTTCATTCCTCCCCATGACGTTGATTTTGGGAAACAGCTCGATGTATTTTTGATTAGCTTCTTCCCACTCTTCGGCTTCCAAGAGCTGCTTGACTTCGTTGATTTCTTGAATCAGAGCCATAACCCTTACTCCCGGATCTCAATGTGGACCTTCTTACCGTGCTTGCAACCAAGCGCGCTGAAGATCGTCTTGAGGCTGTTGATGATGGTGCCCTTCTTTCCGATGATCTTACCCATATCGTCGCTGACGACTTCTACGCTGTAGATCACGGCCTTCAAGCTTTCGGTCTTCTCGATCTCGACTTCTTCCGGGACGCCAACAATAGCCTTGATGAAATCTTCTAGCAGTTCGTCCATTGGTCTTGCTTCCTCGAATGTGTAACGCATTTACTTTCCTTAATGCTGTCTTACTCGTAGTTGGTTTTCCTTATGGCTCCGACAAGAGGAGCCTTCAACTACATTATACCCAGATCACGGCGATAGCGGTCGAAAAAACTTACAACGCGCCACCGAATCGCTTTACCTGTCAAATAAAGCATCCCATATCAAGGCTCTATTCCAGCTTTAAGATCTCGCTTTGGCATCTACACCAACCAAGACGCTCTGCCTTCTCTACTGGTCCCCACCAATACGGCCTTCAAGAGGCCATAGAGTATGTGATTCTCGCTAAGTAGGTATGAGGCTCTAGTCCGGTAAGTGAACCCTATGGTCTACAGGGTCTCTTACCAAGGTATCTAAGGGCCTCAGATCAAGCCATTAAGCTCCGTCGTCTAGTTGTATCCCCCTAAAGGGGGAGATTTACCTACAAGAGCCAAGTAAGTTGCTATCGAACGGGCATGTACTACATGTGCTGCTAGAGCTGCTACTGGAGCTGCTTCTATTGCTCACGCTACTACCGCAGATACTACTGTTACTTGTGCTGTTGCTGCTGCTTCTGTTTCTTCTATGGTTACTATAGCTATTGCTATCATCCCGTAAGGGTCTAGGACCTGAAGGTCCAAGAGAGTAAGTAAGAGAAGAAGAGTAATAAGAGTAAGTAGTAAAGAGAGTAATTAGTAAGTAACTAGGTACTAGGTAACTAGAACTTACTAAGGGACTACAGAACTATCAGACTTACAGAGCTTCTTAACAGGCTTACTGACTCTCTTGGAGAGCTTGCGGTGCCTATTACCGTCCGGCTGTCAGCGTTACTGCCGTCTCTCCACGAATCACCAGAGCTAGTATAGATTCATCAGCCACGAGGCTTCGAGTGAATCCCTTGACCAGCTAGAGGCAACACATTGGGAGTCCGTGAGGATCACACCATGCTTGTCGAGTTCAGTAAGGCGTAACACGGGTGGGTAGACTTTACCCCGGTCTTCATCTTGATAGCTTAGAGGCTCTAAGAGCCATTCTAAGCTCAAGTACCGAGCTACCCGCCCCGATGGGCTTGCTGCCGTCACCCTTCGACTCAGGAAGCCATTGAAGGGTCTGTGAGCAGCGTTTACCTTACAGCCGTCTCTCCACGAATCACCTAGCCCTCGAAAAGAGGGGTCAAGCAGCAACACATTGGGAGTCCGTGAGCTTCGTCTTACTGGCGAACCAGTAGGAACGACGTACTCGCAACTGCCAGAGGAGTTATCGAGCGGGAGGCTAACTGATAGCCGACGATCCTCGATCCCTCACATTACAGCTTGTTGGATTACGGAGAAGCTGGGAAACTCCGAACCGGCTTTATCGTCTTGCTCTGCTGAGTGGGTTTCTCAGTAGGGCCGTACCGGCGACGGTTTCTAACCCGTCTGCGATCTACACAACGTCTGGACCGCTACTATCTATTTCAATGAATTTGGTTCTGTTGTCAAGGGCCGTCCCAAAAGGAACGTATCTTCTGGAGTCCTAGCGCCTCGTGAGCCCTCAGGGAGCCGAAAACCGAGGGGTCTAACCTATGTAGCAAAATCAAACGGCTCTCCGTGGCTCTGAGAGCTTCGCTAAAACCCGCATAGGGACCAAAAGAAAAGCCCCGGTCCATCTCTGTTGGAGAGAACCGGGGCTTCGGGTGCGACGGTCTGACCGTCTTACTTGGGGAAGCTGACGCGAGGCGTCGAGGACTTCTTCTCGACCACACCGGAGATGGCCTGCTTCTGGAGAGGGTCGTCGACCTTCTCGACGTTCTCCTCGAAGTCCGAGGATGCCGAATACTTCACCTTGGTCTTGAAGAACATATCGAAAATGAGATCCCCGAGCTTCTCACGAAGGCCGTCCATATCGGCCTTCTTCTTGACCTTGAGAGAGTCGGCGGGGAACGTGACGCTGACGGTCTGCTCACCGTCTTCGGTCTTGAGTTCCACGGTCGTCTCTCCCTTGCGGACGGCTTCGGCGTGCTCCCGAACCATCTCTTTGATTTCGGAGAGGCGATCCTTCTTCTCCGCAAGCTCACGGTAGAGGTCGACTCCCTCGTGGAGGAGTTCGTCGAAGCTCTGCTCTTCGGTCTGTTTCTTGGCTGCGTTCGTCATGGTCGTAGTCCCTTCGTAGGGTTCGTGTTGTCAAACAAACAATGGTTACGGGCTCGTGAGCCCTTCCGTCACCACCTTATACCATAGCAACGGAAGGGCGTCAAAAAGAAATTAGGCGGTGGCAGCGTTCGCCACTCGCGCTCGCTCCGACTGGAGAACCTTGGCGACCTCTTCGTTAATCTGGTCGTCGCTCTTCTCTTCTTCGAGCCCCTTGGCGATGGCCGTCAGGCTCTGGAAGCGAGCGTAAGCACAAGTCTTGGCGAAGTCGCAGCGGTCACGACATTGCTCATGCGTCTCGTCGAAGTGGCCGAAGCACAGGTCTTTGACCAGCTCGAATTCCTCTCCCACGTCCGGGATATTGGGCAGCTCTGCGGAGCCCACCTTGAACAGGAAGGGGAGCGTATCCGGCTTGAGCTTCGGCTCAGACTCAGGTGCAGACTCCGGTTCCGGCTTGGAGGCCTCTGGCTCCGAGTCCTTGGTGGCCGCCAAGAGATCCCCGCTTTCCAGTTGGTCCAGAGTGGGTACATTGTCATACCCGTAGCGCCGCAGATGCTTGGCGATTTTACGGTAGGCCGGTTTATCTTTGATGACAGGCTTGCGTCGAAGCCTGCGACCTGTGCCGAATTTTTGATGTTCCCGAATCTCCTTCTGGATACCGATAATAACCTCCGGCTTGAAGTAACAGTCCCCCCCGTCTACGAACTGGACAGTATCCAAGTCGCCACGACGTCTGGCGTTATTTATCTGACCTTGCGAGAGGCCAGTGAACGCCCGCACATCGGGAGTCTTGAAGTAGAGATTGCCTTCTTTAATCAGCATATGGACCTCCTAGTCGTCTGTCTCGTTAGCGTCAGCACCTTATACCCTATCGGGAGGTGTCCGTCAAAAACTATTTTACCGTCCACCCTTCATCTGGTCGAGCAGGTAGGCTGCCATCTTCTTGCTGAACTCTGAGAGGTCCTCGATATGAATGGAGTTGTTGAGGTTTTTCACATCAGCATCATCACTGTACCCAACGAACAGGGTTTCGATACCGGCCTCTCGCTGCAGCTTCGCAGCCACGTTGTTGCAGAGCTGGTATGTGTTGGCCTTCTGGACGGACAAACGCTTATTGGGGCTTGCATAACGGCTCCCCTCCATCCCCGTTGGGGTGCCATCCGTAATCACGATAGCCAGCTTGCGAGTCTCAGGACGCTCAGCAAGGCGCTTACCGCTAAAGGCCAGCCCAGATGCGATGGGTGTGCCTCCCGTCGCCTCCGTCTGCGTCAGGACGCTCAGGTCCCGGTCGGTCACGGGCTCGTCAAAGGTACGAAAGACCCGGTTTTGAAGAGCAGAGATCCTAGTGAAACCTCCGGCCTCACGTACCTCTTTGGCACGCTTGTTAATCTCTTTATCATGCTCGCTGTTTGTGCCGTTCTCAAATTTACGGCCCAGCACGTACTCAAACCAGATATACGAAGTGAAGCCCACGACCTCAAAGGGAATGTTGAGCTGCTGGCAGATGACAGCGAACGTAATCAGAATGTACCGAGCCTCTGAGAGTGAGCCTATCATTGACCCCGATTCGTCCATCACGATCGAGATGGCCGTATCCTGCCGGTCCGTTTTGACTCGCTTCTGGAAAGGCTTAGGACGCCGCTTGTAGATGACTTGCCCAACTGTGCGACTGCTCAGGGTGCGTCCACGGGAAAGCCCGTGCTGACGTTTTACCTTGCGCTGGCCCCTCAGGTAGTTGAGCATCTTGGGTCGGATATACAGCGTATCCTTACGCACCTGCTGTGCAATCTTTTGGTACTCATTAAGATCGCCACCCTCGACCTCTTTTACAATGTCCTGTGTGGGGTCATATGCGTAGGGCCAGTCCGGGACGTTCTCCGACGAATCCTGCTGTTGCTCCCAGAGATTGTTGATAACGTCTTCGGTATCTTCCATCCCGTCTGCTTCTTGGGCATCTCGAATGGCCTCGAAATCAGTCTCAGGCGGTACGTATTCCTCGTCAACACCACCACTGCCACCGTCGTCACCCGCACCAGCATCCTCACTCCCGGAGCCCTCTTCTTCTTCGGAATCGTCATTGTCTCCGGTGCCCTCGTCTTCACCGCCGTCTTCTTCACCGGCATCGTCACCCTCGTCAGTGGCCGCTTCCGATTCTTCCTCGTCACCATCTTCGGAATCCCCGGACGAATCCTCCCCCTCTTCTTCCCCTTCGGCCTCGTCACCGCCAGCTTCGCTCTCCCCGTCTTCCCCCTCTTCTTCGGCGGTATCAGAATCCTCTCCACCGTCCTCAGAGCCATTCTCCGAGGTTTCTTCGTCCCCCTCAGTGTCCTCGCCTCCCTCTTCGGCCTCGTCACCACTGGAGTCCTCTGGACCGTCTTCCATACCAAGGCCGTCTGAGGAGGACTCACCATCTTCGGAGTCCCCTTCCTCAGAGTCGCCCTCTTCCCCGTCGTCAGACTGACCACAATCGGAGTCGGAGGACTGCTCTTGTTCGTCCTCTTCCTGCGGATCGTCGCCCTCTTCTTGCTGCTGTTCTTGCTGTTGCTGTGCACCACAATCGGAGTCGGAGGACTGCTCTTCTTCGTCCCCCTCTTCACCGCCTTCTTGCTCTTGTTGCTCGCCACCCTCTTGAGGCTCTTGCTCCAAGTGCTCTTTGCGAGGCATAGCCAGCGAGTTATCCTGCTCTTGTTGCTCTGCTTCGCCTTCTGCCTCCACAGGAGGTGGAGTCAGGTCGGAGAGACGATTCATGGTGCGAAGCGTAAGCTCGAAGGTCTGGTAGCTATCCGTGGTCTGGCGTCCAGCCTCGACCAGATCCGCCATGCACTTGTCGACCACGTATCGAGCGCTCTCGTGGTACTCGTCAAGCGGAGCCCCTTCGAGGTAGTTCTCCACTTGGTCACGAAGGTAGCACGACGTGTGGCCCGCGAGATCCATCGAAGGAATGTACCGTTGGTATTTGTCACTCCACTTCTTGCTGCCCAGCTCCATGCGACGGCGCTCAGCTTCCAATTCCCAGACACGCTCGTGGACTCGCTGGACCGTATATTTCGCTCCCTCAAAATCCTTGAAGCCATGCCGCTCAATCATCGAATCCTCGTAGCAGTTGAGGATCGAAACAAAGAGGCTGGTCTTCAGCTCATACATGACTTCGGGCCGGTAGTGTTCGTCGAGGATCGACTGTACCCGGCCAAGGTCCAGCTTGCGTCCGCTCACTGTGTAGAGCGAGTGGAAAACCTCGTGGAGGATACCACCATCGAGCATCTGGATATACTCGACGTCCACTTCTTCGGGCGTCGAGGCGATGATGATTTTATTGTCACCCTTCATCGAGCGGCGGGCATCCCACCAAATGTCCTCGACATTGTAGCGGGACAGCTTTTCGGGATGCTCGTGCTGAGAGCCCAACCACTTGAGAAGCTGCTGAGCGAAGACCCAGACAGGGAAGTCGTGAGCGTTCATGAACTGGTCCCCCTTCGAGATAACCTGTACCTCTTTATCCCGGAGGATACCCCGTGTAAGGGCGGTATGCCCTTTCATGACTGCTGCGCCAGATACCTTTCGTCCCATCGTAATCATCCATTCGTAAGAGTCGTAGTGTCCGTCGCCCCTTTATACCACAGAGCGCCGGGACCGTCAAAAGAATCTTGAGGCCCCGGCTCCCCTATCAAGCGAAGCTGTAATCTTTTTGAAGGTCGTAGGGGAGGTACGCTTGGAGCGTACGCTGGACCACCGTAGCACGAGTGTCGGCATCGAAACGCTCCAACCAGTCGAGGCTCGCTTTCCCAACCATCTTCTTGTCGAAGGCACCCCCATTCTCGATTACCAGCTCTTTGATGGACTGGAGCCAGTCCGTGAGGCGGCGGTGAGAGAAGGCGAAGTGAACCTCACGGTTTACAATCATGTGCCGCAGCGTCGAGCAGATAGTCATCACATACTCGAAGGCCCGTGGTGCGTTGTTGACAAGGTACGGGAATTTGGCCTTGAGGATCTTCTTCTCCTCGTCCTCTTCGAGGTAGTGGTACTCGATGAACCGATCGAAGCGGTCGAGCATCGAATCGTCCATAGCCTTGACGCTGGAGAAGAATCCGGTCTCGTCACCCCGTCCTCTGGAGTTGGCCGTCGCCACGATGGTGGTACCCTCGAACACCGGAATCGACTTGCCCAACTCAGGGACGAAAATCTCTTGTGCGCCGTCGAGGATATGCCGGAAAATCTCGTGGTGCTCTGCGGGAGCACGGTCAATATCGTCCACGCCAATCATAACGGCACGACGGACACCATCTGGCCCAATACGCCCCTGAATGTCGAGCAGAAGCCGACCGGGCACGAACTTCGTGACGCTCTGGCCGGTCTCTTCATCCACGACCACGCCCATCTGTCCGATGTACAGAGCGGGGTCCAGATTCTCGTGCATGGGATACAGCTCGAAGTTCATGTTCAGATCGTGAGCGAGCGTTCTGAAAAGGTCGGATTTACCCGTGCCCGCTGGACCGTAGAGGTAAATCGAATTGCCGAACTTGGTAGCCCGTGCTACCCTCTCACACGCACGGCCTGCCTTGCCTTTCTTGGGATAGTGGTAATTCGGACGAGCGGGTCGGGCGGCGGGCTTGCCCGGACGAGCCCGGAGGTCAATGGACCCCACGGTGATGCACTTGCGTTGGGCCATATTGCCCTTACGCTCGACCTCCCGACTGTAGAATTTCTCGAACACCTTGCCGCCGAAAAGCGTCGAAGTATGCCCGTGCTTGTCGAGGTAGGCCCTCGGACTCAGGTGGTGTTTCTTCTTGATATGCTCTGCGAGCCCATGTTTTTCTTCACCATCGGAGCATACCGCTTTGTCATGCTTGAAGTGAAGGTCTTTGCCGCCACTAGTCTGAATAACCATCGTAGTTAACCTCGTGTTTGTCGTGGTACGTAACTTGTCCGTCGCCATCTTGTACCATAGCTCAGTGGTCCCGTCAAAAATAATTTTAGGTACGGAGCGCCAAGAACCAAGAACGGGGCCTCTATGAGGCCCCGCTAGGTGCTACTGAACTCTACTAGATGTACTTATCTGGAAGGTGCGTCCACATTCAGGTTGAGATCCCGCAGGACGTCTTCGATTTCCGGCCACATGCGCTTTAGTAGCCCACGTAGCTTCTCGATCTTGTAGTTGATCTTGCCCTTGTTGGTGTTGTACGCTTCGGGGTCGTACCCAAAGTAGTCCATCAAGGTCATACGCTTGCCGTTGATGCGGACTTCCTCGTTGAGTAGCTCAGGGCCAGAGGCGTTAGGATTCTCGATGTAGGCTCTCCAGAGGATGCCTAGTTCATCGTCCCGGCGTTCCAGAGTTTTCGTAACCTCTTTGAGGAGGTTGGTGACTTCTGGATTGCGGTTGATCATCTTCATGTAACCGCTCATTTGGCCGCTGCTGAGACCGTCAACCTCGAACAGCTCCTCGAAGACCTCTTTGCCTTGGTAGTCCTCAGGGGGTCTTCCGTGCTGGAAGCCGCCTCCGCTCTCATTCTCACGCTGTTTTTTCCAACGCTTCCAGAGGTTGAAGATCTTGTTCTTGATCCACGTGGTGAGGGAACCTTTGAGACGATCCTCAGTGTAGCCCTGCTCCAGTAAGTCTCTGATCTCCTCTGTGAGGGTGTTCTTCCACTCACCCGTATCACGCAGGCTCATGACGCTCTGGCCCATGACCATATCGCCAACAACGTCACTGAGGAAATCATCCCGCATGGTATCGCTCATATTCATCTTGCGAGCCATGACGCTGATCGCTACCATGAAGAGCTTGCCCCATTCAATGTCAGGTGCCTCAAGGTCAGTGCCTCGTAGGTCTTGGGCAAGCTGCTGGTCAACTAGGCGCGTAATATCCTGCTTACGGAAAGCCTTCTTTTTGCGTGGCTTTCCATGAGCGGCAATACGAGCGAGGGAGTGAAGTACGCGGAGATTCTTAGGTATCGACCGGTATAGATCACTCTTTGCTCTGCGTAGCTGGCGGGCAATTTTCTGAGTCATATCAATTCCTTAGGGTCTAACTTACTGGTCTAGGGTTGAAAGCAAGGTGTTCGGGGGTAGAGTGATAAGCCCCTCTCTAATAGCTGCGTGGAAGTCATTGTACCACTGAACATACCGGTCGATTCGGGTCTCACCATAAGCAATGAGATGCCAGTCATTTCGTGTGGTTTTTCGCACTGATCCCGCATTATATCCTGAACAAATAAGAGGTGGATCTACCCCGTATTTTTCGATCTGGTGTGCCAGATAGGCAGTACCTAGAAGGATCGACCAGTGAGGGTCAAAGAGTAGCTCTCTGTTAATCTCTTCCGGGTCGATCAGGTCGTACTTTCGAGCCATGCTGGTAGCCGTGGAGATCAGGGTCTGCATTAGACCCGGACTCACACGGTGGGGTGTCTCTTCGTCGGAGGTGTATCCCGGCTCTTCTCGAATCGAACGGGGGTCATAATGCCCATCACGGCGTACCGCCTCGATAGGGATCATGGCAGCTACCACGTCCACAGGGACATTCAGCTCGAAGGAGGCGAGCTGGATATGCTCACCGTAGTCCTCCCAGAGAGTACACATGGTGGTAGGCTTGCCACGGGTCCGAAGGTACCCAGCATCTTTCGTCTCGATACCTTCGGAGGTGACACGCCAGTAGCGCCCGCCGTACTTGTTGTGCCATTCTGAAAGGCTCATAGCTTACCGCTTAAAGGCTGTAGACATTTTTAACTTCGCTAGCAACTTGGCCGCCAATCCACTGTGCATTCCCAGCCTTTGCCTTGACATTCACGTTACGACTGTCACGCCAATCGGGATGACCGGTGATCTGATAGTCGAGATTAAGGCCTCCTCTTGGACTCCATTCCAAGCCCGTAATCTCCACCCACCAATCGACGGTCTGACCTCTGGGTCCTTCAGTGCTGAAAGCTACTTGACCCTGATCAGCCGACGTCCCTTGAGAACCTTTGGGGAACTTGACGCCGACAGGAGTTTTTCGTTTCGTCTCTCCCAGAATTTGCTGGAGCATCGTCTCCACAAAGTCTGAAAACAGGTCGAACTTACCAGCTTCCTTCTGGAGTTCAGCTCAGCTAGAACGGGTCGAATATGGGAGCGCAGCTCTTTACACTCCGTCCCCAGCTTGATCAGTTGGTCTTTGAGGTTGCTCATAAAAATCCTTTTGGCAGGTTAGACACGACCTTGGAGGTCTCTAACGATCCATTCAGAGAGGGAGAGGGCTATTTTTCGGTTATCTAGCGCACCATCCCAACTGTTGATACCATCCTTACCCTTGCGGAGGTACACAGTGACGAATCCTTTGGCTGACCTGTTGGCTCCCATAGAAACAGCATAGTCAGTGAAGCCATTGCCGTGGAGGATTCGGATATGCCCTAGATTCCCCGCAGGAGCTGTTTTGGCCCATTTCATCTCGTACCGGCCTTCTTTATCTACGGCCATTAGACGCTGCGAGATAGCCATCTCTACCATACCCATCAGATCTTCAAAGTGGTCGTAGCATACCCCCTGAAAAGAGGATGCGGCTACCTTCTGGAGTTCAGCCAGCACGGGACGGATATGAGGACGCAGTTCTTTATTGACTTTGCCCAGCTTGATCAATTGTTCTTTGAGGTTGCTCATTTGGTTCTCCTTTTCAAAAAATTAGAGGACTTGCTTAGTAGTTCCGTCCCATTGATTCAATTGCGTCACGAATCCGGTGGGCAGCATCGGCCACGCTATCAGTCGCCGTGGCAACCACCTCTCTCGACCGTGACATTGGCTTCGTCTCGACATTGAACATGACGCCCATCTTCTGGGAGGGCTCTTCGGCGGCATATCCGTAAGCATATGCTCCGGCTCCCATCATGCCTTCCGCTTCAAGTGCCATACCACTGGCTCTGAATACCGGCTTCTCACTGAAGATCGAGTTCCCGTTATCATCCTCGATGTTGGGGAGGATCTTGGCGAGATACTGGAGGACCTCTTTAATAAAGGCATCACCAGCCTGCTTGTAGAGGGTGCCCAGCTTGTCACGACCGCCCGCCTCTTTCTCTAGCTCTGCTAGAACGGGACGGAGGTGCGGACGGAGTTCTTTTTGCTGGTTGCCCAGCTTGATCAGTTGTTCTTTGAGGTTGCTCATTGGGGCTCCAAAGTCAGGGGGGGTTAAACGTCTAGCTTAGACCAGTCACGTTTGTTGTCACGGGGAGGGTAGCCGAATACATCGGTGTGTACGGTGCCGTAGATCTCTTTGTCCGCAGCATCCAGACCCATTTTCAGCGCCGAGTCGAGTGCTCTCCCAGCGTTATGTCGGAATGTACCTTTATTAGCCAGCTCTGCCAGACGGTCTGAGAATGCAGGCCAGAAGGAACGATCAAACATCTTCCCCATATAGTCGTGTGATCTCTGGGGTGCGTGCTTCTGTGCCTCTTTGAGGTAGGCGTCTTTGATGCCGTCCAGAGCTTCGCCACCTTTCACAACGGCTTTGAACTCCGAGGTGTTAGAGACGTTCTTGAGCACTTCGTTAGGAGGTCCACCGGCAGCAGACTTGGACGAGGACATTACCTCACGCTCGATGCACTTCTTGTGTGCACCTTCCGCTCCCATCACGTCCATAGGAGTAGCAACGATCTCGCTTCCATCCCCTAGCGGCTTCATGCAGACGGGGCAACGCTCACGAGCGTCCACTTCTACCGGCTGCCGAAGAGGATCAATACGACCCTTGCCCGGATCGTACTCGAAGTGAGTCGTAATTTTACTCGCCTCTTTCTCTAGCTCAGCTAGGACGGGCCGAATATGAGAACGCAGCGCTTTGTGCTCCGTACCCAGACGAATGAGTTGTGTCTTGAGGTCAGCCATTTAAGGTATCCCTTGATCTATTGCATTCAGCGGGAATTTAAGGTATACTCAGGCCCGCATCCTTCACTTGATAGCTACTCTGCATCGCATACAAAAGCATTATCAAGCATGTTTCCAGTTTTCACCCCATATGAAGAGGGCCTAAAGGAGAGCGGCGAGCCGATCTTCAAGAATGCTCACGCCTATCTACTCTGGATTCGGGACACCTACATTAGGAATACGCCCTTCCAGTACCGTGACGTCCGTGAGATCCATGAGAAGCTACAGGAGCTGCGGCCCGGCAGGTACTACTACAAGTGGGTATCCCTCCAGAAGGTGTTGAGGTGGTGGCGTTCACGTGGTGTGATCACGCCCCTTGATGCGGCTGACGGACACGCAGGAGAACACACCCTTATGTGGACCGCGTATTACCGGAGGGTAATCGACCGTAGGGCTCCAGAGGAGACTTCGATGGTGAGAGATGAAGTGGGGGCCGCCGTCGATAGGATACTCAAAAGGCTTTTTGACGACTAGCCCATCTTAGGGTATAAGATGGTGAGAGATGGCGACTACTACGACCAGAGGAAACTACGATATGAGCTATCACGATTATTACGCCACCATGAGTCGCCTTTACGACAAGGCACCCGCACGCATTCGGATGCGAGCTAAGGGGTACTACAGCGGTGGCAACCTGCTCGACCTCAAACTGGAAGACGGCGTGTTGGAAGCCAAAGTCCGGGGGTCCGAAGTTGAGCCCTACGAGGTGACAGTCGACCTCGAAAAGAAAACCCGCAACTGCACGTGCCCGGCGCACCATAAGTACAGGGACATTCCCTGCAAGCATCAGGTACTGGCCGTGCTGCCGCTTATCGGGAAGGTCGGGGGGAGGACGTGATGAATCCAGAAGCCCACTCTTCGAGCTGGCGCTTCTGTTTTTTGACTTGATAGAGCGTCTCCCCTAGCAGGTTGACGATCTCTTTGCGAGTGAAGCCCATTCGTAGGAGTAAAAAGACCCGTCGAGGCAGGACGTCCTCGAAGTGGGTCTTTTCCTTTAGGAACTCCTCGAAGGCGTGGAGCATCTCTTCGTCCCACGCCAGAAATACAGGAGCCGATCCAACCCTCACCATTGTGGCTCTAGTCTCCGGGTCCTCTCTGGGGTCAACCTCTCGATTGATTTTTTTGAGCCAGACCCCATGAGCGACCATGCAGATATAGGTGGAGGGTTGTGATCTGGACTCCGAATAAGGACTGGACCCTTGGTTGAGCTTGAGGATTTTGACACAGACCTCGTGCACAAAGTCCTCAATCTCGTCTACCTTATCGCCGTACCTGTCCGTCACTAAGCGTACAACGTCTTCGTAGTGCTCTGAAAGGTCCAGTCCAATCATCATTCGCACGTCGGGTGGGTGGACGGAAGCGTCTGGCATGTGAGGTCACAGGTGTCATTTTCACAGGCGTTCACGCTCAGTACGATCGGCTCTGAGAACGTCGTGTCTTTTATCAGGAGAGCATTACGGTCGCTCTTGTTACCCTCGAAGTACAGGCGGTCACTGTACTTGACATTCCCGTTAATCTCGTATCGGAGATATGCGTAGCCACTCTCCGGGTTGGTTCGGTGGGTACGAACCTTGAACGAGCCGTCGTCGGCGGTAGGGGCACAGGGGACTGAAACGTCCTCTTCCCCTACGGTGAAGTTCTGAGGGTGCGCGGCATGTGCCGCCTCTTCAATGCTAGAGCAGACGTCTTGGTGCTGGCTTTGGAGATCTTCGACCTCTTTCTTCAGCTTGTCCCGCTCTTTGCCCACCTCTTTGATGTTTTTGTCACAGTCGTCGAGGATGGCTTTGGTCTGCTCCAGCTCTTTGCCGTGGCATCCGGCCAGCGTAATCAGGGCCAATAGTAAAATGATGCGCTTCATTGCGTGCTCCGTATCAGTCGGTTGAAATAATCGAGATCCGATGTGCTCTCAGCTCGTCAATGTACTTGGGCCATATAAGCTGGTACGCACGTTTCATGTAGGATCTTACCTCATAAGGGTCGTCCAAGTCCAGCTTCCCGTTGACCCTTCCTTCTACTCTGTCCACGTCCAGAGCCATGCGGGGGTTAAAGCCAGTCTTAGCTTTTAGGTCCGCAAACCTTGCGGTCGTGCCGGACACCAAGGTTCCATAGTAGTAGTGGACGAAGGCCGAAGGTGTCAGGCCTCTTGGTGTCTTACAGTAAACCGCCAAGTAGATGATCAGCTTGCTATTACCCATACTCAGACGGTCATTGTTGGAGACCACGAGCATATCGCCGTCTTGGAACCGCCTAGCAGGTAGAAAAAGGGGCACGATTCACACTCCGTTGTCGAGGAGATGGTCCCGGTACCGGGGAAATAGGAGGCGGCTACATCGTTTGAGGTACTGCTTGACCTCATAGGGATCATCCAAGTCCAGCTTCCCTGAGACAACGCCTTCCAACTGTACGGGCTCCACAACAAAGCGATAGTAGTCTCTCAGTTTGAGGAGTTCGTTCTTCCCATTTTCATACACCCTGAGAGTCCACAACCACTCCATTTTGAGTGGTGTCTCAGAAGGTAGATGGAGCCCAGTCAAAGGACCTACTGCAATATCGAGGTAGGCTGAGGCCCACGAGAAAGTAAGAGCATCGGTCCCGACTAATATATCCCCTGCAAGGTACTTCTTTTTTGATCTGAATAGTGGCATCACTTGTACCGTCTGCTGAATCGAATAGGAAGATGGTACTTGGGCCTCAGTTTTCTAATGCAGCCCTTGAGATACTGCATGACCTCGTACGTGTCCTGTAGATCTAAGGTTCCGCAGACACGTCCCACCAACTCTTTACCATACAGGCTGCGGGTCTCAGGGCCATTTGCTATGCGCCGACTTCTCCGGGAGGCGAACCAGCACATCGAATGTGCGTCTAGGAGAGACGTTTCGACTTTGTTACCGTAGGTGTGGTATTCATACCTACCCACGAAAACCTCCATCTCCGGCTCGTAGATCTCTTCCTCGATCATGAACTCTATGTTCATCATACCGTAGCACCACCGGTCCTCCCGGTAGACGAGGAGATCCCCATTCCGAGGCCGTTTGATTTTACGGAATAGCGGCATGAGCCTCACATATTCACGTACAGAAAGTAAAGCACTGTCTCATTCAGCACAGGACGCTTTGTACCTTGTTCCAGTGACCACTCAGGACGCCAGAGGAACACCTGAGTGCCGTCCTCTTTGACGCCCTCTCGCATGGTATTGGAGCGAAGGTGTGGGATCTTGGTGACTCCCTCTTGGTCTGCTAGGAAGGCGTCACTATGTCCCACATTAAGGTCCACAGAGGATTGAGTCATACCCACAATTTGTCCCACCAAGATAGTCGTCTTAGGCTGGAAGTTCATATAGGTCCGGGCGGCCTTGCGACTCTTTTTGCGCTTCATCACAAGGCACCAGTCACCCTCTTGAATCTTCTTGGTGTGGGTTATCCTCTTATACGCTGCGTGTAAACGGAAGTAGTTTCGTAGCATCGGCTCGTAGGGGTGGTGGTACGTATCAATAGCATCCTGCCATATAGGAGGCATAATGTCAAAGGTATCGCAAGAGGAAGTAGACGCCCTGTTGGAGGAAATCCACGAGCATATCCCCGATTTCAAAATCGTGTACAAAGAGGACAAGGGGTGGTGGAAAACCAACATCTACACGTTCTTTGCGTGGCTGTTCTTCGTCGTCATGGGATTCTTCAATCCGGCGTACGAGAAGAAGTTCTACAAGAGGTACTCGAACGGTATGCAGGGGAACGTCATTGTGTTCCCTAACCGTCGAGACTATGAGGATATGACGCAGGTGAACGTATACAAGCTGATGCGTCATGAGTACGTCCACCTCCGTGATCAGCAGAATCACCCGCTCTGGTGGCCCATCAGCTACGTTCTTGTTCTGCCCTTCGTATTCACGATGCGAGCCCATTGGGAATTCAGAGGTTATCAGGCCTCGCTACTCACCCACTACGAGCTGAACGGGGAGATCCCAGATTGGCTTCTAGATCACTACCAGTGGCAGTTCACTAGCGGCATGTACGGTTGGATGATGCCTTTCAAGAAGAAGGTGCGAGCCCGACTGGAGCAGATGCGTGACGACATTTACGCAGGCAAAATCACAGGTTATTTCTGGGAGTGATACGTAACCCCCGGAAATAGACTTGACGGCCTCTTGTGTTAGTGGTATCAACTGAAACTTGTTCGTATCAATACGTTACGAACCGCACTAACACAAGAGGCTTTGCTATGACTAATTACGCACAGTATTTCTCCAACACAAGCTCGAAAAACACTCCGCAGACCGAGCCCATGCAGCCTGACCAGACCCGCAACAATGCGGGAGGCTTCGGTTGGACGGTCGACAAGTGGACCCAGCTCGATCGTTTCCTGATTCTGGGCAGTGAGGGTGGGACCTACTACGTCACGGAGCGCAACCTCACACTGGACAACGCCAAAGCGGTCGTCCAGTGTCTCCAAGAGGATGGTGTCCGGGTAGTTGACCGGATCGTCGAGGTGTCGGATTCGGGTCGAGCGGCTCGCAACGACCCCGCTATTTTTGCTCTGGCTCTGGCGTTGAAGTTCAACGACCAGACGGAGCAGTCGGTGGCTACCCGTCGAGCGGCTGCTACCGCCGTGCCGAAGGTCTGCCGTACCTTCTACCACCTGTCACAGTTGGCAGAGTCCATCAAGCCGTTCGGTGGGTGGGGCCGTGTGACCATGCGTGCCTTCGATAACTGGTACAAGGCCAAGTCAGATGATGACGTGGCCTACCAGATGATTAAGTACCAGAACCGCAACGGTTGGACGCACCGTGACATTCTGCTCAAGGCGCACGTCAAGCCGGAAAACGACGTGCGGGACGCCCTGTATAATTGGGCCGCTCAGGGATGGGATTCCATCGGTGACAATCCCCACCCCAACGAGACGCTTTCGAGGGTGTGGGCTTTCGAGAAGGCCAAGCAGGCGAGCACCGTAGGAGAGTTGCTGCAGCTTATCAGCGACTACAATCTGCCTCGTGAGTGCGTGCCCACCGAGTTTCTCAATGACGTCCAAGTCTGGGAAGCTCTGTTGGAGCGTATGCCTCTGACGGCGATGATTCGTAATCTCGCCAAGATGACCTCGCTGGGCCTCCTGACGAATATGTCAGACAGCACCAAGAAGGTTGTCTCCCGGTTGCAGGATGCCGAGTACCTCAAGAGGGCTCGTATCCACCCGCTGAACGTCCTGAACGCTATGCGTATCTATGGACGTGGACAGGGATTCCGAGGGTCGCTCACGTGGAGCCCGGTACCGAAGGTGATTGACGCTCTGGACGATGCTTTTTACGCTTCGTTCGATTTCGTCGAGCCTACGGGCAAGCGGATCTGTCTGGCGCTGGACGTCTCCGGCTCGATGGGTTGGAACAACTGCGTTGGGATGGAAGGTCTGACGGCACGTGAGGCCAGCGCCGCTATGGCGATGGTTACGATGCGGACGGAGGACAACTACGAGGTGATGGCATTCAGCAATAGCTTCAAGCCACTGAGCATCTCACCTCGTCAGCGTCTCGACGATGTGGTGAAGTCCATTTCCAACATTCCCTTTGGCGGGACGGATTGTTCGATCCCGATGAAGTGGGCGCAGGAGAACGGACGTGACTTCGATTCCTTCGTAGTCTACACAGATTCGGAGACGTGGGCCGGTAATAACCACCCCAAGCAAGCTCTCGACCAGTACCGTAAGGCACGTGTTGAGGACGCACGCTTGGCTGTGATGGGGATGGCGTCAAACCCGTTCACGATCGCAGACCCCCAAGACCCCGGAATGCTCGACATTGCGGGTCTGGACAGCGCGGTCCCGCAGCTTCTGAATGAATTCATCTCCGGCAAACTGTAAACTAGCGTCCGATAATGCCCCCGGCCACCATACCGGGGGCATCTACTTTGTGGAGCACCTTTCCTATGGCAGATCTAAAGACCCTCGCTAAGACCTTCTACCGAAATTTCGTAGAAGACCCCCTCAACACGAGCGTAACCCCGACCCTCAATCACAAGTTTAAGATCAAGCACTATAAGCTGCCTTGGGATATGGCTGGCCTTATGTCAGACCGTGCTCCTAATGCTCGTGGGAAGGTACATCTTACCTTACCTCTCCCGGTGCTCAAAAAGACGATCCAGATCAACTACTTCTACCCAGCCACCTTCGGCTCACTCACTCAGAAGATCAATGACGCCTTGTATGAGGCGAATGAGCATCGAGGCCAAAGCCTCAATGACTTGATGGGCGGGCTCTTTGATAGAGAGTCGGGCAAAGAAAAGAGCTGGACGGAACTTGCGAAGGAAGTTGAGAAAGTCTTCAACAACCCCGCTCCAATCACAAAGACTCAGGTCATTATCGAGCAGCGTATTCGCCAAGTGGCCGATGCGATTGAGCGTGACTACGACCTTACGAGGTACCAGACCTACTTTGTGTTCTCTCGTGTGTTCAGAGCCACCGGGTACGTTCCCAAGCCGTACAGCAGCAGCCCTAACACCGATCCTGTGGAAGGTGCCTTGGAGAGGGTAGCCGACTTCATGGAAGAGCATGGCGACCGTGTGAGAAGCCTCGACCCCAATGACTTGGACAGGGAGGCGATTGCATTGGCGCGCTTATCGTCGCTTTCAGAGGACGACGGGGACAACTGAGTCCCGCAGAGAGCACTAACCGTTGTGGAAGGCCAGTGCTCTCTGCTTGCTAATCCTCGATCACTGCGATAATCTTCTGATCAGAGTATGATTATGACTCCGATCGAGGTATGCGTATGAGCAAGATTTCCGACCTGACACATTTAGGTATGTTCCTGAGCCTCCTGCCAGATAGCCAGCTCAGAGACCTGCTTTTTCAGTATCAATGTGTGCCGACCCGCATTCGTGGGTTGTCTACAAAGCCCCGAAATGTGATTGACTTCGAGTTTAACTTTAGGTCACGCAACGAATCTCAGACGTATAAGGCGGTCTGGAACATTCGAGAGGGTATCATAACCTACCACTACAGTCGTAGCGGGGGCCGATCCCGATCAGGAAAGCACCGGGTCATGGACTCGCTGGCATGGATGATCGAAGTACGGACCCTCTTGGGTGACGAGAGATACTCTCTGAATACGGCCAGCTTGGAGCCTATTGGCCGCCGAGTTAGGGGCGCTTGGGAGACCTATCAGGAATCTTACCAAGCCTACACAAACCCGGAGCCCTCTGAGTGAGGCCTTGATCAAAACTACCCCCACGAGACTGCACTACGACTATGATTTCAAACTACTTTCTAGAGACTCTCAAATTCAATCCTCAGGCCATTGACGATGCGCCTTTTGATCTCGTACTTGTGGAGTTCTACGGCCCCGGCGAGCATACCCTAGAATTCAATTTCCGTAAGGCAGAGCGGAACTACTATATCGAGAAGAGGGGTGAACCTTACCCTGCGGGATACTTTAGCCGGAGGAGTAGTCGACTACTCCCGGAACCTACATCATTCTATATCCATTTCCGGTACCGTAATCAGGAATACCGAGTGGAGTATGACAAAGAATCCAACCGATACAGTGCCTTTCTACGGGGGGCCGTGGGGTTTAGTGGTAGGAAGTATGACTACGACTGCGCGCATCTCGTGGAGGCAATGCAGGTTGCTATCACGTCCTTCGACGCCGAATGCTTCAATAACTTTGTGGACCACCTGAGAGCGGACACCTTCAAGAATCCGTACCCGGAGTACGGTGTGAATGTGATCAGCCGGGATCGGGATAAGCGAGTTGCTAAATTCGAGATTGAAGGCGGGATCAAGATGGTGGCCGTCTACCGACCGGATGACGATAAGTGCTACAAGCTGCGTGTCGCAGGGTGTGGGAAGCAAGTCCACAAAATAGACCACTCTCAGATGTACACCGTCACCTCCAAACTCCGTAAGGTCGTCAACAGGATTCACGCAGAGGCCAGCAAGTGATTACGCTCTACCCCTTTATTCAACCTCACCATCTCCTATCTTCCGAGTTCCCTGAGATGGCGAGACAAGCCGCTTGTCTCATTGACGAGCACAGCAAGCGGGTAGCTATCGGGTGGGACGTAGACTTTGAGGTGAGTTGGGATCGGAAGCTAGGATATATAGCAGAGATCGAGTACAAGGGAGGCTCCGTACGGTTCTACCGGTGGGACCCTTACGACTTTTGTGACGCTCTGCAGGCGGTACTCAGCGAGGTCCAGAATAATTCTCTGGTAGTAGAGGGGCCTCCCCCTTGGATAGAGCTTCCTACGCCCTTAGAGTTCGGCTGCGCAACCTCAGCGGTGCGGAAACACTCCTTCCACATCACGGATAACTTGTTGAGCGATAACCTTACGGCTGATTCACTGATGGGCTCTGTGGACGAGGTGGCCGACGCTATGCGAAACTTCGTCTCGACCATCCAACAGGTGGGTATCAGTATGTCTGATCTGGGACAGATTATGGGGGAGGTATCGGAGAGGGGCTTTCTGGACACCCCTCTCGATGATGAAGACTAGTTAAGCATGTTCTCCGGCAACTGACCCGAGAACTCCGTAAAGAGATCCCAGATCCACTGGCGGTCGTAGTCAAGCAAGACGTCTACAAACCGAAGGTGCATACGGTTAAGGACAGCGGCCTGCTTGTCCTCCGGCACCATGTTGAGGATGGAAGTTATGAGCGATTTCATGACTACATGCCCGCTCTGCATGATGTAGTCTTCTTCGCGCTTTGATAGCTCGTCCTTCTGGCAGATTCCCCGAATATTCGAGATGTATTCCTCAATCATCAGGGTGGCAATCTGGTCTGGCGGCGGCTGCTGTGTGGGAAACATGCGTACCCTTTTGGCTAGTGATGTTGCTGTTGGTAAATCCTTCTGGTACGTATTAAATCGTACTCTGGCAAGAGTAGGCGCTGGGACTTCTCCTGTCAAGTCTTTTTACGCCCTTACCCTACAGGGGTATTAGGGAGTGAGACAATGGACGTTACTCTAACTGACAGAGAAGACAATGGGACTTGACGTAAACCTGTACCATTTTAAGGAGCCACTGGAGGCCGTGCGTGAGCGGGAAGAGAACTATCTAGAGGCCCGTGATATTTTACGGGCCAGATACCGCAAAGAGCACGGGGTCAAAGACGTGGCAAACCTCCAGAGAGATGTGCGAAGGGAATACTTCGCAGAGGCTGAGAAGCTCGAAGACGAGTATGGCGTGGATAGCTGGGGCAAGGCTAAAGAGGCCTACGAAAAGGTGGTTCACGACAGCGAGTTGTACCCGGACCACACTTTCAAGGTGGGGTACTGGAGGTCCAGCTACCATGACACGGCCTTCAACACAGTGACCCGTATCCTGTGTGGCAAATGCCTCTCCTACGTCATTGCAGGGACCGAAGAGCTTTATGTCCAGCCGGATTGGGAACTGGCTCTTGAGAGGGCCAACGAGTTTCGGGAGGAACTGACTGCTGCCATTGATAGGACAGGCAACGTCAAGGTCAAGAAGGTGTCCTACAACAATTTCAAAGATCCACAACGGGAGAAAATCACCTCTGAGAACAAGGCTCTGACAGCTTTCTTAGACGAGCGTGAGAAGGTTGAGAAAACGTGCCCGGAGCTGCGGGGTTACGAGAACAATGTAGGTATCTTCCATCTGGATGGCCTAAAAGTGCTGGGATTCATCGAAGGGGTCGAGCCCTTTCGGGACAGAAAAGATCCAGTCATTTACGTGGCCTACGAGGTGGAGCCAGAAGAGGGTGACAATTCTCCCTACGACTGGTACCTTAGGGCTATGGACATTGTAGTAGAGACCATTGAATGGGTGCTCTCTCAAGAGAACCCTCAGGAGTACGTGCTGGCGTGGAGAAGCTAACAGAAGAACAAATAGCAGGACTCTCGAAGACGGAGACGGAGACGGTGAACCTGATACGGAGGACGAAGCGTATCCAATGGCTAGGGCTCGCCTTATCCGCTATTGTTGCGGCTGTTCTCTATACTGAAATCACGACCGCAACGGAAGTGACCTTTTTCGCAGTTGTCGGCACGGTAGTAGCAACTTTCTACGTCGTCACCCCGTTGCTAGACTTCGGGATTTTTCAACAGGAACGCGAGAAACTGGAAGCCCACTTAGAAGAGCTGGAGAATGCAGATGGAATCTAACCAAATGACCCCCCGTGAACTGGCGGGCTTCCTCCCTAATCGAATGCCGGAGGGTCTTGTTCTGAGCCCCGGCGACCACGTGCTCTTGCGTCTGACGAGGCAAAGCAGTGTGATTCGAGAGGGGGAGGTACTCGAAATCTTTGAAGCAGCCACGGGGGAGCGATACCAATCGGTAACTCTAAACCGGCAGAATGCTCTCGATCTGTGCATCAAGGTACATCTTGATGGTGATCGGAGCGACCAGTACCCCATCTGGCCTTTCCAAGACGGCATTTTCACCTACGAGTGGGTGAACGACTTTGCAGGCCGCACCATTGTAGAGGAGCCGGGAAGCTCAGATATACCTTCCGTTACCGATGACAAGCAGGTCAAGCGAATGGGGGAGCGGTTCAAGCGCCTCATAGACAATTGAGTCACATTTCTTTTTTGACGGCAGGCGTGTTGTGGGGTACTCTATAGTAGAGACTAATTTAACCTACCGGAGATAGCACCATGCAACTTACCGCCTTGAGAAAATCAGGCTCCCTCAGTCGAGAAGAGCTGGAGCTGGTCAAGAGCAAGTACGGCCAGTGGGTCAACCAAGGATGCCCTCCCTCCAAAGAGATGGAGCAGGTCGTGGTCCCCCGGCTAATCAAGTCGGTGGAAATCCTCAAGAGCCGTCTGGAGTACGAGGCCAACAAGCCTACCCCCATTCCCTCACCCCCGGCCACCAACGGGAAGTCGGATCTGGAAGGGAAGCTGGACGAGACTCTCCGATCTGTGCTGGGGGCTTTCAGACAACACGCCGATGATGACGACCTCGAACTCCACGAGGCGTTTCTCGTGTCCTTCATCAATGCGATGCAGGGAATGCGGGATATGATTCAGAAGAAGCCTAAGGCGAAGGCCTTGATAGCTCGTGCACAGAAGGAACCTAAGTACGAGTGGCAGTCGGCCAATGAGCTGGCTGACCTTCTGGACGTCTCTACTGCGTACGTCCACAACATGGCGAGCGGCCATGCCGAGAACCTCTACGACGTCGTACGACAAGATTCGGAGAGCCCGAAGAGGAAGTACGACTACCGTTGCAAACCACCCAAGGGATGAATTAAAGGTCCCCGAAACGTCTCAGGCCCAACGTCGCCATGATACCTTCATCCAGCATGGCGACGTTGTTGACCACCCGGACCAGATAGTCAAAGGGTGTCCCTTCTGGATACACCCGGTCTAGCTCCGTACCATCATCATCCCGTACAGCCAGCGCAATATCCGCGTCACCATTCTCGTACCACCACTGAATGATGTAGAGGACGAGGCAGCCATCCGGCTCGTCTTGACTAGAGGGGTACCCACGGAAGTCCATTCTCCGATCGTTGGCGGCAGCCACAATGCAGTACCGTTCTGGACGGGCTACAGGAACCCTCCGTTTGTAATTACGAGTTCTCTTGATCCTACCCTTACTCATGGCTCTCTCCTAGCTGTTTCTTCATCCACCCATCTTCTTCATAGACGTGGAACCCCAAGCGCTCATACATCTGCTGGAGTTCCTCCTCTGAGAAAGGGCAGTCGGAGTACGGGTGCGCTTGAAGGAAAATCGTGCAGGTCTCGAAGTCTTCTTCGATGCTACGTAGGAGGGCCTTAGCCATACCTTTCTGACGGTGTTCAGGCTCCACGTGCAAGCCTACGAGATATGTCGAGCCCACGTCCGGTGTGTCCGGTAGCAGGACGGCATAGGCCAGCACATTCCCTTCTTCGTCACATATCCGGTGGTGTCGGTGGTCGTCCAGCTCACCGACCGGATACCTCGTGACCTCATGCTCACTCTTTGCAGGCATCTTCCATCTCTTCCCATGAGTCGAAGACAGGTGCGTCCATATCCAGCTCTCTGCGGTCATACATGCCGAGTCTCTCAGCAACCCGCATGGAGTTGGTAGGCTGCTCCAGCTTCTCTAACAGAATGAGAGCCCCAGCACAGTGCTGGCTCTTCTCTGTTTCCTTTGGCCCCTCTTCCTCTTCTCCTGTGTAGTCCACCGTCTTGTGGCAGGTGAAGTGCGAAAAGGAGTCCGTCTGCAGCGTCTTCTTGAGCGACCGGACCCGACTCTTACGAAGGTACGCAGGATTGTCGTTTCGGAACGGGCCGTCAAAGGACCAATAATCTGTTTGTATCTGGGGTCAAATGTATACGTTATCACTGATATTTTGAGGGCCGGAACCGATGGAAGACCTTGACCAGCTAGCCAAAATCGCCTACGAGACGCCCGAAATGCAGGAGTCTCTTCGTAGCATCATCAAGAGGATGGCCTTCGGAGATTCCGATATGAGCTATGATGATCTTGGAGATGCGGCCCTAGTTACAGGTGATGACCGCTACGGCAAGAAGACGTCCACCATCTGGTACGTCAAGCGGAAGTACGTCCGGGATTTCAACATGGGGGCCGGGTGGGTGCGTGAGCACAATCCCGAGCTAGTTCCCACCAACGAGGCAGATCTCAGCCGGACTCACGTCATGCTTGGTCACGTCGGAGAGCGAAACCTCGACGAGATTTTTGAGATGATGCAGGGCTTCAAGTGGAGCCCCAATGGAGAAGCCAACGACCTGATCAGAAGCAAAGGCCTGACTCACACGAGCATGAGTGTGGGCGACATTATTCAGCGTGGTTCCAAGTTGTTTATGGTAGACTCTACAGGTTTTTCAGCACTCACCTAAACTACCGAAGAGGACCTAACTTATGTCAGAATCTGAATTTGGTCTAGGGCGTATCCGAGTAGAAGACGAGCGTGACGGCTCATTCCATATGTCGTCAGCTATTCAGCCCCTTGAAACACCTGATCGTACTTACAAATATTGGTGGCCCTCCGGTTGGTGGGGTAATCAAGGGCGTACTTCGCAATGCGTGGCCTACGCTTGGATGCACTATATCGAAGATGGCCCCATCACTCATTTCTACGAGGCGAATGACGACCAGATCGAGAAGCCGTTGTTCAAGACGGCCAGCGTTTATCATGAAGCTCAGAAGGTCGATAGATGGCCCGGCGAGAATTATGAAGGTACCTCCGTACGAGCTGGAGCTAAGATCCTCCAGCAGAAGGGGGTTATTGACGAGTACCGCTGGGCATGGGACATTCAGACTGTGATCAAGGCCCTCCTATACGCCGGTCCCGTGGTTGTGGGAACTTGGTGGTACAGCGATATGTTCTACCCGGACAGTGATGGGATCATTGAAGTGGGAGGATCTCGTGCTGGGGGCCACGCCTACCTACTCAATGGCATTAATCTAGACAAGGGTCTGATCAGACTCAAGAATAGTTGGGGCCGCTCGTGGGGACACAACGGCTATGCCTACATCTCTATCGACGATATGGAGCGCTTGATCCGTGAGAACGGTGAAGCCTGCATTGCACTGGAACAGAAGCTGGAGGAAGGCTAACTTTCAGTTCCAAGCCTCGTCCACAAAGTCGTCTCCGGGCACTTTCTTCCAGCCCTGAGACGGCTTTGTGTGTTCTTGTACGTGCTTGAGCATGTGGTAGATACCACTCAGGGAAGTAGGTGATGACATACTTCCCTGAGGGTATACGGTACTTCGAGTTCCGCTCCACGTCCTGACCTTTATAAGGTTCTCAGCTTCACGATCATAGAGGATACGGTAGCTCAACTCTTCGATCGTATCACTATAAGAAGGATGGACCCGCTCGTAGTGGTATTCCAGCTCAACTTTCATTCTCTCTTCACGGGACCCTTCCGCTATGGAAGAAGGGGCTCCTATTCGTTTGGCTAGAAAGAAGATGGTTCCTGACAGCCTTAGCTGGATATACATACCCACGTAATACTTAGGGCGTATCATCGTACAGACCGTGGTGTTGGATAAGGCTGTGTACTCGCCTGTCAAGGAACCCGGACACATCGGCCCCACGCTTCATCATCTTTGTGATACGTGTCGAAGATACCTCCGGGAGCTGGAAGCCTAGATTTACCTCCCTGTAGTCCCCAAGAATATCAGGAGCATCCACAACGGGATGACCCTGACGAGGCACCACGATTATCTGTGCCAAGTCAGCTAGGCCTTCGGCGTTGGTCCACTCTGGAATCTCTTCGACTAGATCCCCGCCAATGATGTACGAGAACTCCACCTTAGGGCACATCTCTTTGATGCACGAAAGTGTCTGGACCGTGTAGTTTGGCTGGGGGAGATGCTCCTCGATAGACAGCACCTCGACGTCCTCCAAATGAGAAAACGCCAGATTACACATCTCGACCCGTAAATCGAACGCTGCTTGGTCCGATTTGAAAGGGTGGTCTGCGCAAGGCAGAACCCAGAGTCTGTCCAGCTCTTGCGTCTGGAGCAGGCTCAGGGCCATGTAGACGTGTCCCATGTGCGGGGGGTTGAAGCTGCCGCCGTAGACGCCAACCCTGTAGGGATGATTGTCTGTGATGGCGGTTCTAAACTCTCTGATAACCGCCACACGGTTAGTTGCTTTCAGCACATGGCGGTCGTTGGAGTCAAGGTGCTGGAGGCTCATAGCACGGTCCCTCTGGCCTTCTGGATTCGAGCGCCTTCTTCCACCATCTGGGCCAGTGCTCGATGGACGTCACCCTCGTTGAGGTCTACGCCTTCGGTGGCGTCCCAGAAGAGCGTGGTATCAAACCCTTCTTTGAGGGCGTCTAGAACCGTGTACTTGACACAGTAGTCAGCGGCCACACCGCAGACCGACACCTGAGTGATACTGTTCGCCCTGAGGTATTCCGCAAGGCCCGTGTCTTCCCGGTGCCCGTTGTCGTAGAACCCGCTGTACGAGTCTACCTTCGGATTTGTACCCTTCTGGAAGATCCGGTCAAACATGCCAACCCGGAGGTCGCTCACGAACTCCGCACCCTCCGTACCTTGGACACAGTGCGTGGGCCACATAATCTGGTCCAGACCGTCGAGTTCGATGACTTCCCCGACCTCGTGACCCTCGTGATTGGCGGCAAACGAGCCGTGGCCTTCGGGGTGCCAGTCTTGGGTAGCCACTACGAGATCGAAATTGCCATCAACCATGAGCCCGTTGATGGTGTCTACCAGCTCCAGAGATCCGGGAACCCCCAGAGGGCCTCCGTCCATGAAGTCATTTTGCATATCGACTACTATCAGTGCTTTCATAGCATCTCCTAAGTATCTTTGAGTTTGCGAAGTGCTTCTAGTTCTTCTTCGTACCCGCTAGACAAGATGGGGAACCTGCACCACGTCTTAGGGTCCAGATTCTCGTCGTCAAGGTGGAAGGATGGAGCATAGCGCTCTCGTTTCCACTGATTGCGACACCAGAGCGTGAAGAACCGGTCGACCCATTCGACCAGTAGGGCACGTTCGTACGTGAATTTGTGGTCGACCCATTTCAAGACTTCGAGAGGGCTCTTCTTGTCCCGGATAGCGGCGCGCTCGATAGCGTCGAGCACATCGTAGGGCATGAGGTCGCCTTCGTCCGTTTGGCCGTACTCTTCCGGCTTGAGTTCTGCCGTGGGTTGCTGCTTATTGACATAGGAGAGGGCCGGGATTTCCTCTTCCATATGTTCCAGCCACTGTAACAGAAACGCCTTATCAATTCCACCGAGCGGGGAGAGACCACCCGACGTATCACCATCCATCGTCGCATATCCTACCGCCGCCTCAGAGCGATTCGAGGTCGCCAGAAGAATCTTGCGCTGCACATTGGCAATCATCCATGCCGAAGGGGATCGTGTCCGGGCTTGGATATTCTGGAGGGCTACATCATGCTTCTCCCAATCCCATTCGGTATTGAGGGCTTTGCCCACAACGTCTTTGTAACCCTCCACAAGAGGATCTACGTCCAGCTCTATGTAGTGAGCCCCGACTGCTTTGGCAACCTCTTCTGCGGCCTCTCGTGTCGTCTCAGAGGAGTTCTGAGTAGCTTGGTAGACGCAGGTGAGCACCCGGTCCGCACCAAACTGAGGGAGGAAGTGGGAGATTTCTTCCCTCGTGTACTCCCTCTCTGCGTACTTTTCCATCAGGTAGACCAGTACGGCGGCAGCCGTGGAATCAGCCCCTCCTGAGAGCGAGACGACGTAGCCCCGAATGCGGGACTTTTTGAGGTAGTCAAACATACCCAAGGCCACGGCCCGACTGAACTCTTCTTCCTTCGTGAGATCCGTCGTGTCGTAGGTCACGGTTCGTAGAGGCTTGGGTACTTCGGTGGTGTCCACGCCCCCAATCTCTACCTTGACACCGCCAATCGCATCCTCAGGACGGAACCCCTCACGGCTGTATCGCTGGAGGTGGAGCTGGTCAATGTCGACGTCACCGCAAGTGAGCGAGTGCTCCCGGAAGGAAAATCGTTGTCCCTCCGAGACTATCTCCCCTCCCGAGGCGATAAGAGTAGCACCATCAAAGATGACCCGACCAGACTCATTACCGAGCAGGTTGGAGTACACGTAAGCGGAGCTGAATGCCCTTGAGCCTTCCGTCACAAAGCGTCTGCGGACCTTTTGCTTGCCGAAGGCAAAGTGCGAGGCGCTGGGACTAAAGATGACGTCCACGCCTCTGTGAGCGAGCTTAGAGCCGGGCCTGTCAGCTACCCAAGCGTCCTCACAGATTTCAAAGCCGAATCGAATACCTGTCGGCGTCTCAAAAATGAGATCCCCAATCGGCACCTTTCCAATTCCCTTGAGGTAAACCTTCCCCGTCGTACCGGACGGCCACGGCTTGAACCAACGGGGCTCGTAGTGGATGCCGTCCTGAGCGAGGTTCTGCTTGGGTACAATCCCCTCGATACGGCCATTTTGAATGACGGCCATGCAGTTGTAGATGGCATTTCCGTAGACGATAGGTAGCCCCACCATCGTTACCATGCCGAAGCCTCCGACGTCCCGGAGAGATGCCAGCGTTTCCACAGCTTTATGGTGCGTGTGGGAGGAGAGGAACATATCCTCGCATCCGTACCCTGTGATGCACAACTCAGGGAGACAGAGCATCTCGACGCTATTCTTCTGTGCATCCTCGCAGGCCTCCCGGATTCGACGGGCATTCCCCTTCCAATCCATAGGGGTTTGGTTGACTGCGGCGGCTCCAACACGGAGGTACTTCATGTAACACTCCCTTCATTACGAGGCTGAATGGCTCTTTTTTCCAGAGAAGTCTTCCACTCAGGCTCCCCCATATTCCGATACTTAGCTTCCCTTGTGAACCCCCAGCTAGGCTCGTAGTTCTTCTGACCATTACAGTAATGGTCCCTATTTTCCAAGGCACTCTGGAGCATGGCTTGGGAAATATTGTCCGCAACATCGGCAGCTATTTCGATGTAGCAATAACTGGTTTCGTCAGTGGTTTTTTGCATTCTACCACCACTTTTAACCCGCACAGTGTAAGAGGGCAAACACTCCACAATTCTTCCGGCAGGCTTAATAGATTTTTTGCCTGTGTCGTCACTACTAAAACATACATGTTTTCCGTACCTCTCTTTGAGGTACTCAATAACCTCTGGATCTTTGGTGACAGTCATGCGGTTTCCTCTTCTGTGTCCCAGCATACTCGTTCGTCGATCTCTTCTTCCATTTCCTCTACGCCCCAGCCAGTACCTTCCAGATGCTTGGCAATAATTTTGTGCCTCTCTTCTTGGTAGGCCTTTTCATTCGGAGGCACTTCGCCCTTTTTGGCATACTCCACCAGATCCGAATACGAAGTAGGAGTCCAACTTTTGTACAGCTCCATCACCTCGTCCAGAGCCTTGTCATAATGCTCTGCCGCTTCCTCATAACTCAGCTTCATGGTCGCTACCTAGTGTGGGTGCCCGTTGATAGTCTCCAGTACCCTACCAACGGGCGGGCGTCAAATTCAATCTTCCTGCGGAAACCTACGAGCCTCCACAATGAGGCAGGTCCTGAGTTGCTCAAGGTCTCTGGAAAGCCCAACCGGGTACTCGTGAGGATTGGTGAAGCGCTTGACACCCAAGTGGAACTTCGAGAGCTGGTCCTTAGCTCGCTTCTTGGCATTGTCCAGACCATCCGGGATAGTCTTGGTCGGGTGTACCTCAGGCTGGATTTGACCATCCCGGAAGGCTGGAATGAGGAGATCCTCTGTCTGGTCGAAGTCGAGAGAGGTGCGTCGAGTGTTGTCCATCGGGTCGATGATGGTATCACCCGGCTCCCCTTGAAGCTCGTTGAAAATCATATCCCCACGGTACTCGTCACCATCATAGAAGCGGCGCACTTGTAGGCAGCCGGGGTTGCTGATTTTGATACGTTGTTCACTCAGCTTGATGCGAGGCTTCCACTCACTGTCGGCATCCTTACGGATAGCACTCAGCTTGTAGACTCCACCCAAGGCAGGCTGGTCCTTAGCGGTCACGAGATTGGTGCCGACGCCCCAGAGGCGAATCTGAGCGCCCTGTTCTTTGAGGCTCTTGATGGTGTACTCGTCTAGGCCATTTGACGCCACGATTTGGGCGTCCTCGAATCCGGCTTCGTCGAGTAGTTTGCGAGCTTCGATGCTGAGATAGGCGAGATCCCCGGAGTCGAGCCGGATACCTACCATCTCATAGCCACGCTCCCGGAGTTTACGCCCCACCTTGATGGCTTTCTTGACACCTTCGAGGGTGTCATAAGTGTCGACCAAAAAGACGCAGTTGTTGGGGAGGGCGTCAGCATACGCCTCGAAGGACTCCAGCTCCGACTCGTAGGACATAACCCACGAGTGTGCGTGAGTCCCTTTGACCGGAATGTCAAGCAGGCGACCGGCAAGTACGTTGGAGGTGCCCGCACAGCCACCGATGTAGGCGGCCCTCGCAGCCATGATACCACCGTCGATCCCTTGAGCCCGACGCAGGCCGAACTCCAGAACCGGTTCTCCCTGAGCAGCATCACAGATGCGTGCAGCCTTGGTGGCAATCAGCGTCTGGAAGTTCACGATGTTGAGAAGAGCCGTCTCCAGAAGCTGGCACTGAATGAGCGGACCCTTGATACGAACCAAGGGCTCGTGGGGGAAGACCACGGTACCTTCGGGCACCGCATCCACATCACACTCAAAGGTGAGATCCCTCAGGTAGTGGAGAAAGTCCTCCTCAAAGAGAGGCTCCCCGTTGTTACCCTCAAGGGTCGAGAGGTATGAAATATCCCCGTTGTCGAAACTGAAGTTCTGAATGTACTCCACCAACGTGTCGAGACCCGCAGCGATAGCATAACCACCGCCGAAAGGATTGGAGCGGTAGAACTGGTGGAAGACCGCTTCCTCGTCTTGTCTCCCCTGCTGCCAATAGCCGTAAGCCATCGTGAGCTGGTAGAGGTCCGTTAGGAGTGCTAGCGAATGTCCGTACAGTTGTGACAGGTGCATGGCTATTCCAGATCCATCAGTGCAGTGATTGCTTTGAGTTTGGTGGAGATCCATTCTCGCTGGTCCTCTTCTTCCTCGAAGAAGTCCGAGTGGATGGTGAGCTGGTAATGCTCCGCACCCATACCGCTCTTGGTACCCGAAAGGGTCACGAGGTCAAAGGAAGTAGCTATTGAGAGGCGGTAGAGAATGCGGTCAGTGCCTTCCCCAATGCGAAGGATACCTGCGGTCACGTTCTCTTCCACCTCGAACTCTGTCTGTTCGTAAGGCTCAGACCACTCAAATCGGGGGAGTGTCTGTGTCGTTACTTCTTTGAGAGCTTCATTTTTCATACGTATCTCCAATCGAGTCTGACACCTTATACCCTTATTCTCCCGTGGCGTCAAACTCTTCATCGGGGGGACGGTAACATGTGGATAAGTCGAGGTCTGGGCGGTCCAGCATTCTCTTCGCCTTATCCCAATCGTGCCCCTTCATCTCGATCACTTCCCAATCACCTCGAATCCAAATATCGTCACCATTGGATTGGAGGTTCAAAGCACCACCCGACTGTTCAGGATCATTGTCTGGGATAATCCAACAGCGGTCGCCCATAACCGCGAAGGAACTTGTCCCACTTATAGACCCACCGCCTCCCGACAGAGTGATTCCTATAATTGCTAGAAATCCGATCAGAGCTGTGAAGGAGATGAGGATAAGCACTATAATAGAGGTGTACCGTAGGACCTCCGGTGCTTCCTCATACCATTTCTTGTAGGCTTCCTCTGCCTTCTGTATAAGGTCCTGTGTACCCTTGGCAGCGGAGATCACAGCAGGAATGGCGGCTTTCCAGAACCTGATCACAGCATCCCTAAAAGCAGTCCACCAGAGGCCGGGCTTGTCTTGGTGACGGTACCACCAACCTCGAAGAAGTCCGGGAAGCCTCCGACCACAACCGCAAGATTACCGACGCCCAGAAGGCAGTCCACTACCTCACCCTCAGTGACGAGGAACAGGAAGGGTTGGGCTTCTTTGGGGATTCGGATCTCGACCGTGCGAAGAGACAGGCACGCAGCTATGAGAGCGTGGAAGCCTTCCTCGAAGAGAAGCGTGAGGAGGCTCAGAAGGACCCGGTGGAAGTACCCGACTATGAGTATGACCGGGTGCTGACGCTGGAAGACCTGCAAACCGAGTTCCGCTGGCGCTTTGAGTTCTCCCTCTACGCTGCCGTGGATGATGATGGCTGGCATGGACAGGGAGAAATGGGATGGTTCGGGGTGTCCAGCGAGACGTCGGACGAACGTGCGGACTGGTTCAAGAGCTTCTATCAAAAGTTCATCGGTTCACGGGACCCTGAGACGATCGTGGCCGTCCTCGACTGCCACGTATAAGCCTTGATATTCGAGCGCTACATCATGGGATTGGTGGTGAGCGTCTTTCGTCAGGAAACCGGCGAGAGGCGCTTACCTCTACCCACGACACTGAACCACGCCGATAAGGCTTCCATCATCTCTGCGAAATGGGCGGGTATTCGAGATACCATTGATGATCACCGCAGGAGGGTGGTCACTGAGGGGCGCTGGTATTATCCAACCGGGGAAGTCTCTTACTTCCTGCTTGACACAGGGCATCGTCCCTTCCGCATACTCAAAGCAGAGGAGTTTGCCCTCTTAACCCTGACCTCCTCCTCACGGTTGGGATACATCTCACCCGCTGTAGTACACGCCCTTGACGCAGGCCTAAAAGAGTTTTGACGTCGGCGGCCTCTCAGGGTATAGGTTAGTGTGAGGCTTGGACTGCTGGTAATCCCCTAAACTCCTGAGAGACACGTCATGCCAGAAGCTATTTTCAGAGAACACCCCACGAAGGACTACCTCGTTTCCTGCGAGAAGGAAGCGGAAAGGGACGCACTGCTGTACTCCGTTTGGGAGCCGATCGAGGATGACGATATTGAACACGAGGTGTCGATCCAACGGGATAACCAGAGGTATGGCCGTCTCGATAGCCGTCGTATCGTGAACCCCTTCCTGATTGCTGAGCTGTACGGAGAGTGCTACGAACTGATTACGGACACGTTCTCGATGGCAACGTCTGCAGTGCCTACCACAGACGGACGCCTACGATTGCCCCTTGACGGGATACGTAAGTCTAAGTCATAGTATGAGTGAGCCCTACAAAGTCCGGTTAGTGATTTGGTCCAAGATTGGGGCTGTCTACGAGTTCGTAGCATTCTATCGAGATCTGGTGTCCTGTCAAAGGGACACCATTGACGATAGGTACCCAGAGAAGCCTAGTCCCCAAGTGGTGGAGGACCTCATGGTTGTTATGACTCCTGAGGCGGTAGGGGAAGTCTTTGGTAGAGAGGCTGAGAGGCTTTGGCCGGAGTGTGGCTCTAGGGACTACCACGTATACTTTAAGGAGTACACGAGCTATCTCACAAGCCCTGCTGCCCGGCTCAAACATCTAGTCACGACCCCTTTGAACACGGATTGAAGTAATGGCTGATTTGACAACGGTTTACATTCGCATCGAACACGTAGGTGGTTTGATCAGGACATATGAGCGTCCCTACGAGGACGTTCGTGACAGGCTCATGGGGATCAGCAACAAGTTCACAATCACAGAGGACTCCACCCCTGATGACTGTATCCGAGAACTCCGTAAGTGTGGCCGTGAGGAGTTCGATCTGGTGTTTAATAACCCGGTTGGCAGGGTCTGGGCGCACAACATTCGCAAGTTCGAGCATGGTATTAATGTGTACGAATTCTGAGAGAGGAAGTAATGGCTGAGCACAAGGTAGTAGTCGAGAAACTAACAGTACAAGAGCACCCGGACGCAGACCGTCTGGAGATTGCACAGGTGGGGGATTACCAGTCCATCATCATGAAGGGGCAATATGAGACGGGTGATCTGGCCGCCTATATTCCAGAGGCTTCCCTCGTTCCAGATCCTTTGATCCAAGAGATGGGCCTCGAAGGTAAGCTGGCAGGCTCCAAGCAAAACCGGGTCAAGGCCGTCCGTCTTCGTGGAGTCCTCTCACAAGGGCTCTGCTACCCCGCCCGTGAGGAATGGGAAGAGGGTCAGGACGTCACTGAGGAGCTGGGTGTCACCAAGTACGAACCCGTGATCCCTGCTTCAATGGACGGCGTGGTATATGCTGCAGGTGGCCGCAGGTGCCTCAAGTACGACATTGAGAACTTCAAGCGCTACCCTGAGGTCCTCGAAGAGGGCGAAGAGGTTGTGATTACGGAGAAGATCCACGGATGTGCGGACAAGGACACCGAAATAGAGACGTTGGAACATGGAACTCTAACTATCTCAGAGATTGTAGAAAACAAGATCCCTTGTCATGTTAAAAGTATGAATGTGAAGACCGGAGATATCT